>MDTC01277953.1_pt1 | contig 10283 bp, 10 predicted proteins | sample 811181 | NCBI WGS metagenome assembly MDTC01 (sample SAMN05326644, study PRJNA326480) | marine metagenome | isolation source: seawater | place: Pacific Ocean: North | collected 2011
ACCAACGGTAGCCAAAAGAAAGGCGGGTCTATTTGACCAAGTTGTGAAGCTACCATTACTCATCTATTAAATTTTTATATTTATCATAAGTGGTTGATAATTAATCTAGGAGTTACATGCGAGTAGGTTTTTACAAGAAGATTATATACCCATTGATGTTAATTCTTTAATTCAGCATAGCACATTTTTTCAATGTGTAAGTTTGTCTGAAAAAAAGGAAGGATCAAGTTCTGTTGATAGTGGCTGTATGGGTTTAGTTATAGTATATGAAATTTAGAATTGAAAAATGAGATTTAATAATATTATTCCTTTTGATGTTGAGTATAGGTTGATGTGAGTTCATGTTTTAAATAATCACCGTATATTATTGGTTCAAAATTTTCATGATTACTAGCAGAAACTCTATTTCCTTGAGGTTTAATCTCAGCATTAATATTTGGATCATAAAAGAAAGGACACGAGTATCTTTCTTTACCTGATTTATTAATAACCCTATGAGGTGTAGAAATTAATAGCCCATTAGAGAGTCTATGAAGCATATTTCCAACATTAACTACAAAACTATTTGGTAATTCAGGAACATCTAACCATTCGCCATGGGGAGACTGGACTTGCAGTCCACCAACCTGATCCTGTGCCAATACAGTTAAGGCGCCAAAATCCCTATGAGGAGCTGATCCATATAAATCGTTATCAGGTAATAATTGAGGTGGGTAATATAACAATCTCAACCAAATAGTTGGCCTATCAAATAGATTATCATAAGCAATTTCTTCAACTCCAAGGGATTCCATAATAATTAATGTCAATCGATCGCATAATTTAGTCATTTCATCAGCGTATTTGGTCACTCTCTCTCTAAATCTCGATGGTTTAAAGGGCCATCTATTTGGACCAGTTAAATACGATCCATTTTTTACGTCTGGATCATCTGGCCCAGCCTCTCTCATCATCATGAATGATTCACTCTGATTAGGTTTTTTAACTTCAGCTAAATCTGAGTTTACATCTGTCGAGGTATCTATTGCGATATAACCACGATGTAATTCATTGAGTGCAATTTTGTTTTTTTCATTTATCGGTAAAGCGTGAAATTCTCTAGAGGCATCAAATACATCTGAAATTATTGTATTATCGATTCCATGATTGGTTATATAACTAAAGCCAATTGTTGAGTATGCTTCTATAAACTCATTAGCAATGTTTGCAATATCAGATGATTCTCTAGAATAAAGATTTTTTATATCTATGACTGGAATTGCAAAATCAGAGTTATTACTCAAAACTGAACCATTATCTTTTAATGTTAGTTATCGACTGCATCTGACTCGAGAAAAGTTTGGTTCTCTCTATTTTCAGCTTTTCCTATGGTGATTTCATCACCAATCATTAACGTCATAAGATCTTCTGCGACTTCCATTCTTCCATCATAATCAGTCATTGATAATAGTTCATCTCTTGTCGTTTCTGGGGGAATAATATGGGAATATATACCCAGTCTTGGCCGAGCCTCATTAAAAACATGAGCGACTTGGGCTGGAGTAGAGTGTACGATCATACTCACATTGGCGAGCTTAGCCTCCTTTGATTCTCCTGGGTAGGGAATTTGGGTCTCATGAATAAGTACGTCAACACCTTTGCTCATTTCGATAATTTTACTACCTGGAAGAGATCGGGTGTCACCTGAAAAAATAACTGATCTTCCTTTGTAATCCACGCGATAACCAAAAGTAGCACCTTCAAGACCAAGTAATTCCTCTGTTTCGGGATTTAAAGGTAAATGCGCTACATCAAATGCTGTGATTTTAATTCCATTTTGATTGTAAAATACTCCTGGTTCAATATCTTCTGTTATGAGATCTGAGCCTTCTTTGTGGACATTGGTTAGATATCTGTATCTTAGATCCCAATCAAATGCTTTTTCAAAATGATCCATAAATGCAGCAGTTCCTTCAGGCCCATATACTTTCATATTTGTTTTACGACCAAATAGCCATCCTGTTAACCAAAGATTTGGTAATTCAATGGTGTGATCAAAATGTAAATGAGTGATTAAAACAGTATTAATATCAGTCAGTAGTTCAAACCCTCCTGCTTGAAAAATTCTCTGTCTCATACCGGGTCCAGCATCTACAAGAAGTTTTGTTTCCCCAGCTTCGAGTAATATTGAGGGTCCATATCGAGTTGGAGAGGGTCTTGGCGCACCTGTCCCTAAAAAAGTAAGCTTGATATCATATTCTTGTGCGCTAGAGATTGTTGAATAACTTCCAAAAGCGAGAAGGATAAATATTTTTGCAATTAAAAGACGATTCAATAACATACAACTCTCCGAGTATTTGATTTATTTTTAACTAAATTTGATAACTTAGTTAATTTTAATATTAACAATATACTATAATATTTTATATTGAAAAACCTACCAAATATCAAGAATCAAGGATTGAATCAACTAATGACATCATCGGGAAATATAATTCAGATTCAAAATCTATCTAAGCGATACCAGGATGGATTTAGAGCACTCAGATCAATTTGTCTAGATATTAGAAAGGGAGAGATATTTGCTCTTCTTGGACCAAATGGTGCAGGAAAAACCACATTAATTAATATGATTTGTGGGATTGTTAATATTCAAGAGGGTGAAGTAAAAATATCTGGTCTGGACAATATTAAGGATTATAGAAAGACCCGAGCAATGATCGGACTTGTTCCTCAAGAATTGACTTCCGAGACGTTTGAAACTGTTTTGAGCACAGTAAGCTTTAGTCGGGGTCTCTTTGGTAAAAAAGATAATCCATCTTATGTGGAAAAAATATTACGTTCTTTATCATTGTGGAATAAAAAAGATAATACTATTCTGACCTTATCGGGTGGAATGAAGCGAAGAGTATTGATTGCGAAAGCGCTAGCTCATGAACCCAAAATAATATTCTTAGATGAGCCAACTGCTGGAGTAGATGTGGAGCTAAGGCAGGATATGTGGGAAGTGGTTAGACAATTAAAAGATGATGGGGTAACCATTATTCTTACAACTCACTATATTGAAGAAGCTGAACAGATTGCCGACAGAATTGGAATTATCAATCAAGGTGAATTGATTCTTGTAAAAGAAAAAGAAGATTTGATGCAGGAACTTGGAAAAAAACATCTTCAAATAAATTTAACGAAACCTTTGAAGCAGCTTCCTAATGAACTTGTAGATTTTGAAATTGAGTTATCTCCAAATAATAAACAGCTCATCTATACCTATGACAAAATTAATAGCATTGGCGTGTCTTTACTTCTAGAACATCTATCTTTACTGAATATAAAATATTCCGATATTGATACAAAGGAAAGCTCACTTGAAGAAATTTTTGTGGATTTAGTAAATCGGGAGCGTTTATGAATTATCCAGCAATTAAAGCTATTTATATTTTTGAGATGTCACGCATGCGCCGAACTTTATTTCAAAGTATTGTCTCTCCAGTAATTTCAACAACGCTTTATTTTGTAGTATTTGGCGCTGCAATCGGATCTAGAATAACGGAAATCGATGGAGTAAGTTATGGTTCATTCATTGTACCTGGATTGATTATGCTCTCCATTCTCACTGAAAGTGTGTCTAATGCCTCTTTTGGTATTTACTTTCCCAAGTTTTCTGGCTCGATATACGAAGTGCTCTCAGCTCCAATTTCATATGTTGAGATTACTTTGGGTTATGTCGGTGCAGCTGCATCTAAATCAATTATTGTTGGAGTAATTATTTTAGTTACTGCAAATTTATTCGTACCTATTCAGATTGCACATCCATTTTGGATGCTTTTATTTTTAGTATTAACAGCCATAAGCTTCAGTTTATTGGGTTTTATACTGGGAATATGGGCAGATAATTGGGAAAAATTAGCAATCGCTCCCACTTTGATAATTACTCCATTGGCATTCTTGGGTGGGAGTTTTTATTCCATTTCAATGCTTCCTCCTTTTTGGCAGAAAATTACACTGTTAAATCCTGTGGTTTATTTGATTAGTGGTTTTCGTTGGAGTTTTTATGAAAATGCAGATGTAAGCGTGTATATTAGTATCAGTATGATTGGGATCTTTTTGTTGATTTGTTTGACACTTATTTGGTTCATTTTCAAAACAGGATATAGGTTAAGAGTTTAGTTTTAGGTATAAATGAAAGAAAAAAAAACTATAGCGCGTCGAGAGTTTTTAGAAAATATTGGAAGAGCCGCTGGTTCATCGGTGATGGTAAGAGCCATGGTTGCTATGGGGTTAGGATCTGGACTATCCAGTTGTGGATCCTCAGCAGCAGAATCACCAGTTACTGCAAATAACTCAAATGTAGATGCCTCACAATCTAACTTAAATATACAGAAATCAAATCCAGTATCACTTGGAAATTATACGAGCTTAAAGTCGCCCAGACCAGGAGATTGGCCTGTAAATTCTGGATCAGGCAAGTCCGTGATAATACTTGGTTGTGGAATTGCCGGTATGACAAGTGCTTATGAGCTCGCAAAATTAGGATATGCAGTAACAATTCTTGAGGCAACTGACAGGGTGGGAGGTAGAAATAGAACCATAAGAAGTGGTGATGTAGTGAACGAACTAAATTCTTCACAGACCTGTTTATTTGATGCATCTCCAGAGTCTTATTTTAATCCAGGGCCAGCTAGAATCTCTCATGATCATGAATTCTTATTGAGTTATTGCAGGGAATTTAGAGTTGAATTAGAAAATTTTACTAACGATAATAGAGCTGCTCTTATTCACTCAACCGCAGCTTTTGATGGCAAGCCTCAGGTAGCAAAAACAATATCTGCTGATCTCAGAGGAAATATAGCAGAATTACTTGCTACTGCAATTAATCAAAATGCTTTAGATGCGGAACTTTCAGCAACTGATAAAAATAATATTCTAAGAATGTTGAGACGTTTTGGCGCTTTAAATGGAAGTACTTATAAATATGAAGGAAGCTCTAGGTCTGGGTTTTCCGGCCAAGAAAATGTTGGAAGTAGAGATAGAGATATTCAAATTAGCGTTAATGAGCTACAAGACTTGTTGGCTGATAGTTATACTATTCAGCAGGTTGATTTCTCTCAAAACAAAAATCAGCAACCATCAATGCTTCAACCTAAATATGGAATGGATAAAATTGCATCTGCTTTTTATCGAAATATCTCTCAGTATGTCACTACCAGAGCAGTGGTAAAGCAAATAAGAAAAACAGCTGAAGGTGTAAATATTATTTATGAAAAAAATGGACTCTCACTCAATATTGAGGCAGATTATTGTGTCTGCACAATACCAGCTACTGTATTAAAAGATATTCAAAATGATTTTTCTTCCAATCATCAGGACGAAATTAATAACTTTCAGTATTCTAATGCATGTAAAATAGCGTTTCAGTCACAGCGTTTTTGGGAGCAGGATCACAGTATATATGGCGGTATTTCTTGGACCAATCAAGATATTACTCAGGTCTGGTATCCTAGTAATGCTCTAGGTTCAGAAAAAGGAATAATAGTAGGCGCATATATATGGGGCTATGAGGCAGCTATAAATTTCTCTAATCAGACACCTCAACAACGAATTGATTCAGCAATATCACAAGGAAACAAAATACACTCAGAGTATCAAAGTAAAGTTACAGATGGGGTCAGTCTCGCCTGGGTCAATATGCCATATCAATTGGGCGCCTATGGTATATCATCAGCAGAAACCTTACTCACACCAGATGACAATATCTTTTTTGCTGGAGAACATCTGAGTAATCTTCAAGGTTGGCAAGAGGGTGCGATTTTATCTGCATATAATGCTATCAATGAGATAGTTAAAAAATCATCTGCTTGAGTTGTATAATAAGAATTTATTTTATTTTGAGATGAGTTTATATGACACTTTTTGAGAGACTACACATGATTATTCGATGTTGGCGCTATCGATTTAAATCTGAAGTTCATTCAATTAATTATGTTCGCTCACTTAATTTAAAAGGTTCGGTGATGTTAGATATAGGTGCAAATAAAGGAATTTATTCGATTTATATGTCACGTTCTGCAGGTCAGAACGGAAAGGTAATTGCTTTTGAGGCCCAGCCTGAGCTAAAAAAATACTTATCCGAAGTCAAACAAGCTTTTTCATTGGATAATTTAGAGATTATAGACACAGCTTTATCATCAAATTCAGCCGAAATGACCCTTCGCAGGGAAAGCATTGGTTCGGGAGCAGCAAGTTTTGATTTTTATAGCCAATCAGAAAAAAATATAGATTCAATAAAAGTGGATGCAATCACTTTAGATGATTTTCTTCAGCAAAGAGATGATCACCAAATTGATTTTATTAAATGTGACGTAGAAGGGCACGAAGCGAATGTTTTTTATGGTGCTAAGAATACTTTAATTCAAGATATGCCAATTCTTCTTTTTGAGTGTCATCGCTCTGAGGAGGAAAAAGGTGAGCTTTTTTCATTTCTAGCTGAAATTGGTTATACCGGATTCTTTTATCATGTAGAGCCAAAAGATCATGCCAGTATCTTTAAAAGAGGGGCAGGTAAATATATACATTATAGTGAACATGCCAAATATGAATATTGTAGATCCTCTGTAGAGCATAGAAACTATGTTTTTGTAAAAGAGGGGATGCACCCTGATGAAAAATTAAATTAAGATGCCTAGTGAGATTAATAAAGAGTGGCAAGAATGGATCATTACTAGTTTTAAAAATGGTATTGAGATAGATGAAATTGCGTCTATCATGATAGATGCTGGTATTGATAAAGAAATAGCTAGTGATGAAGTGACAAAGTTAAAAATTCAGGAAATCGCTGAGGTATTAGAGCTAAAAAGAAAAGAAAAAGAGAGTAAACGGATCATCTATGCTCTTTTTAAGAGGGTGTTTTATAAGTTGGGCATTTATCATATCAAGTTATTAAACTTAGAAAATGCCATAAAATTTGATTCTAGTGAGGTTGAGTTATATATATTAAATAATTTTCTTAGTGATGATGAGTGTCATAAGGTATTCAAATTAATAAAAACAAAATTAGAGCCATCAAAAATAGTTTCTGAGGATGATTATGATGATACGATCAGAACCAGCAAAACTTGTAATTTAGGCTTATTGGAGTCCCCTTTAATTGATAATATTGATGAGCGAATTTGTTCAAAGCTTAATATAGATCAAACCTTATCGGAGGTAATGCAAGGGCAACTATATGAAGTAGGCGAAGAATTTAAGCCACACCATGATTATTTTGATGGATCAGAAAAAATAATTGCAAAACATACCAGGGCTCAAGGTCAGCGTACTTATACATGTATGATCTATTTGAATGATGTAGAAGAGGGTGGTGAGACTTTTTTTCCATTCTTATCTAGAGCTTTTTATCCAAAGAAAGGGCAAGCATTGATATGGAATAATTTAAGTTTTGATGGTATGCCAAATAAACAAACCTTACATCAAGGAAAGCCTGTCCTCAAAGGCTCAAAAGCGATTATAACGAAATGGTTTCGCGAAGCTAATTAGAAATGAAACTTTGGTTACTTCGATATTTGAACATAATCATTTTTATTTTTCCCACAGTTGCATGCGCTTATTTTGGTGATGAATTTGATTTAGCTATATTTCCACAAGGCACTAAAATCATGACTGGGATGCAAATCGGTAGCGCTGGGATGCTCGATAGTAAAAAAATTAGCAATATAACGACAATTGAAGGGCTGACCAATCAAGAGGCTTTTATTAGCATAAGTTTGAATAATCAGCGTAATATCGGGTTCTCATTTAAGCATGGAAAAACTGAAGTTGAGCGTAGTATTCAGCCTAAAACTCTTGATACTCGAGCTTATAATTACCGCTTGTGGATTGGAACAGACCCCTGGCAAAAATGGCAATGGCGAGGCTATATAAATCATCAAGCAACAGATAAAGTCAAAGTTCAGTGTTATGAGATGGCCTCAAGGATAATTGGGGGCAGCTGCTTGGATGCTGAATTTACGTTCCTAGATCCTAATAGAACAAATAATGATGATGGAAGTTTAAATACAGTTCCTGTGCTCAATACTAAAGTTATCGCAAAAACAATTGGAATAGAATTTAGGAGAGAATTGATTGCAAACAAGACTATGAGACTTTCTTCACAAGTTAGGTTACAAAGAAATCATTTAAAACATGATATTACATCACCATTATTTTCGATGAGATCCCCAGTCTTTTTGGATTTTATCTTGAATGGCAAACCACTTAAGGAGATCCGCGATAATTTTCGTCAAGAACTTCCTCAATCTGATCCATGGTATGAAGATAACTTCTCTTTAGGTATAAATACTGCTCACATATTCAAAGAATTTATAAGTATTGGGGCTGGTTTAGCCTATACAAAGATCACTCGAAGTGACTATAAGGAAAGTGTCGGCAGAAAGGAAATTACTAATAATTTGAGATTTGATTTATCCATGATATGGGCTTTTAAAGAAAATAATGCGTTATTTATGAAAGGCTTCATAACAACTAACAATGTGCTTGGTTATGAGCCAATTGCTTACAATCGTAAAAGTAGCAGTCAATTTGACAAAGAGTATGGTGAAATAGCTATAGGTATTTTAAAATTTTGGTAAGTTGTATATGAAGATTTTTAAAAATTTAAAAAGACATCCCTTTTTTTGGCCAATTAAATTATTTTTAAAGAGATTGGTGAGAAGAGAGCTTTGGTTGCGTAAAGAATTGGAATTAACAACTGAGATATATGATGAATGGGAGTTTTGCACTGATGATTTCAAAGCCAATGGAATTGTGTACTCACTCGGTGTGGGCGATTGTCTTGATTTTGATCTTCAGCTCATTAAAAACTTTGAAGCCATAGTATTCGCATTTGACCCAACACCTTATTCATTGCAGTGGGTTGAAAAACGAGTAATTCCAGAAAATTTAAATTTCTTACCATGGGCGGTGGCTGGAAGTGATGGGGTACTCACTATGGCACAACGGGTGAATAAAAGAGGGCGTAAGTCAGAAATTATGTGGACTGAAGTCTCAACCAACTTTGAATCTAGCGAAGTTATAAAAGTTCCAGCCTATACTATTGCTACGATTATGAAGAAATTACAACATAAAAAAATAGATCTGATGAAAATTGACGTTGAAGGTTCAGAGTATGAAATTATTGAGGATATGATAAGAAGTCAGATTAAGCCTCAGCAATTATTGATTGAATTCCATCATCGTTTTAAAAATAAAAGTAAAATAATGACAATTAATGCCATAAAACATTTACAAGAAAATGGCTATAAAATCTTTTCAATCTCGAAAACTGGAAGAGAAGTGGGATTTATTCATTCAGAATAAAATTTATTGCAGTTAGTCGGATAAAAAACAGATATCAAAGCAATATTTACTAAAATATTGCATAATATCTATAATTAAATGTTTTCTTAGAAATTATTAATTAATAAAAATATCCATATAAATCAGTATTTTGATTGTAATATGATATTTAATGATGAATATAATTTGCATAAATATTCAAATATATATAATATATGCACATATTTATTCATTAAAAAGTATTAGATAATATGAGCATTCAACAGTATCGCCAACAAGCAATACGCGAGTTATTGCATAATGGTTTTGCTACAACACAGAAATCTTTGGTTGATGAATTAAAGAATAGAGGCTATGTAGCAACGCAATCGTCAGTTAGTCGTGATTTAAAAGATATTGGCGCCTTCAAAACTGTTGATGGCTATACCATGGAGTTTGAAAGAGATAGTGATTCCGAAGATATAAGTAATATTTCTCATTTGATTACTAGTGTGGCAACTGCAGGTCCAAATTTAATGGTTATTGGAACTAAAATTGGAGCAGCACAACAAGTAGCACTATTTTTGGATAAGTATTCTAACTCCGGAATTATTGGTAATATTGGTGGTGATGATACGGTTTTTACCGCTACTTCTGATAAAGCTCATCAACGAATCTTGAGTGACAAAATTAATCATTTGATTAGACGCTCTTAGTTTAAGTCTAATTCTCATGAGCACTAGTAATTCACCCATTGTTATTGCCTATTCTGGTGGTCTGGATACCAGTTTTTGTATACCTTGGTTGAAAAATAATCTAAATAGAGAAGTAATCACCGTTACGATTGATACCGGTGGTATTAACAAAAAAGATGCTGATCTACTAGAAAATCGAGCGCTTAAGTTAGGTGCGATTGAGCATTATTTGATTGACGCTAAAGATGAATTTTTTGATAGAGTTATTAAATATCTAATTGCAGGAAACATAAGAAAAGG
>MDTC01135071.1_pt1 | contig 10282 bp, 9 predicted proteins | sample 811181 | NCBI WGS metagenome assembly MDTC01 (sample SAMN05326644, study PRJNA326480) | marine metagenome | isolation source: seawater | place: Pacific Ocean: North | collected 2011
AGCAGACAAGCCAACGTACCCTGGAGAAACCGAGGCAAATGCCTTGGAATAAATTTCTCGCAACTTTTCAGTACTATTAATGTGCCCTTCAAATTGTATATTAGAAAGTTTTGCATTAGCGACAAAACGCTTAAGATTTTCGCCCTCATATCCTTCTCCCACAATCTTTAGTTTAATGTCTCTATCTAACAAATTATTCTCACAAATATATTTAAAGGCTTTGATTAATAAAATGGCTTTTTTTTCGCTTATTAACCGACCTACATAAACGATTGTATCAAGATTTTCCTCAGCTTGCGGATAGCTGAAACATTCATCTGATGATAGACATGCATTAGGGGCAGAAAATACTTGATGCGAAGGAAGAGAATGAATTAATCCAGATTTTTGATCATTTGTATAACAAATATAAGCATTGCCCATAGATATAAACAAAAGCTTAAGAATATTAAATGCTTTGTTTTTACCAATTGTATGCCCCCATAAATATGTCTTCTTAAATAATAGCCTTCTAATTATTAAGATGACCCAATTTGAAATTATTCTAGTATTAGCATTAAGAATAACTTTTTCATAACTTAACGATTTTAGAACTATATTTTGCCATAAAAATTTTCTTCTAAATAAAAAAGTATTGCGCGTTTTAAGAAAATGCTTCCATGCGAGCTCGCTCGATTTAGGAGTAATATTAAAATCTTCTACTCCTGCTATTACTTCTAAGCTTTCTGCATCCAATGCCTTAGTTAAATCTAAGAAAAACCGCATTCTATAGTCGGGAATTACGACTTGCTGAATAAGAAAACGTCTTGGTAGTTTATTAATCATTCCAATGATCTAAGTCTTTTTTAAGAAACCGTGATAAGCTTCTATTACGAGGGAGGAAGTATTTAGAAAGCTTAGATTTAACGCTTCCATTAATTTCTTCATAATCATAAGCAACTTTATTACCCCTAAATAAAAAACCTTTAAGAAACCTAGGTAGATATCTAATGTATATAGGATTATTAAATAAGAACCTATATAAGTAATTGTCATAGAACGAGGCTTTATTGCGATTCTGATTCGAGGCATCGAGATAATCAACATCCTTAGTGCCAATAAAACTAGTAATCTTATTAAAGAAGCCTTGGGGATTAGATTTCAACTCATCAAAATCTAAAATTAAAAGCTGCTCTCTACTAAAATATTTAAGATACTCTTCAATATAATCTATATAAAAGCCCCTAGAGAATAGTCCATTACTACCCTTTTTATAAGATTCAAAATTCAAGTACTTAAGGTAATACTCAAATTCATTAAATATATTTAAGTTTCTTCTTTTATGCCAATATTGAGAGTAAGCCCTATCTATAGGGTTCCTCACCGTTAAGATTAGTTTAATATTCGGATTATAGGCATGGATCCTCCTTGCAGCCTTAGGGTGAACAATATACCCAGGAGAAGCTTCCCCTAAAACCTTCCCATATTGAGCGTCGCTGAAATATGAATGATAAAAGTCTTCGCCCTTCTTATACGACTTTTCATCAAAGAAATAATTTAGCTCTTTCTCTGGCGGCATGAAAATCTCAGCATGATTTTTTAAAACCTCAAAGATGGATGTCGTACCCGCCTTTTGACTGCCGATGATAAGAAAGTCTAGTTTCACTTATATAACCTCCTTAATTTTTTCTAAATATTTACGTACCATGATATCTCTACAAAAATTATTCTCTGCTCTTTCCCTGGCTTTTAAAGATAAAGAATCATAGTTTTTTATGGCAAAATTAAGTGCGGTTACTATATTATCAACCTCTGGCTTTTCGCCGCTAAAAGAATCCGCCTTTCCGTAATTTGATAGCGTTTCTTTACTGCCAACTAGCTCAGATAAAGATCCCGTGTTAAATCCTATAACAGGAAGACCTGAAGCGAGTGCCTCTACGACAGAATTAGGGCAGGGCGGATTAATCTCTAGGCAAAAGAAAATATGATTTGAATTATATAAAGAAGGCATCTCTGCCCTAGATTTTACTCCTAGAAATTCTACGTCAGGCAGTTTATCAAATTTAGCCTTATATTCACTGGATACCCTTCCAACTACCTGTAATGACTTAACAAGCCCCCTATCTATAAAGTCATTATTAATAAGTTTAAAGATCTCAACATAATGTTCATTTGGCTGAACCTCACCCTCTACGCAAATAATACTAAAAGGCCCTCCCTTAGGCCGATGACCCGAAGCATTTGAGAATATGTTTAAGTCAGTACCGTTATAAATAATTGCGCTGTCTTTTTTAAGTACTCCAAATCTATCGTCCCATAGATTTCTTATATACTCTGATTGATACACTACTATATTCGCGAAAATATTACGCGTCAAAAGCATCAATAAATTCCTTACATCTTGTTTCAATTTCATTAGTAGAGGAAATCCCTTAGCATTTTGGTTCCAATTAATCCCATCTAATCTATGGATTATTGGGACCCTTAAGAGCTTAGCTAGCATCAGTAATATGATTTTTTTTGTACCTGCTACGACAAAAACTATATCCGCCTTAAGGATGTTTGAAATGCCATATACTATTTGTATATTATTATTCTTAGCAACATGCTCAAAATGTCCCTGAAAAGTGCCAGGGCCTCCTGAAGCAGGTGGATGAGGGAAAAGTACGGTAATATTATCGCTAGAACTCATATTCAAAAGTTTCAATATCCAGCCTATAGTATTTCTCGATCAACAATCTAGTTTCATTACTATAATGTTCTCTGTAGGAGGAATTTGCGCTTTGATTCTGATGTGAAAGCGACTCATTAATTGAAAGTTTTTCGCAGACATACTGAAAGTCTTCTTTTAGGTTTTCAAATCGACCAACAAAGTCTACCAAGAGAGTATTTTTATCATAAATAAACTCTCGCTGAAGTGTTCGCTTTTTTTTATCTAAGCATAACCACTCTACATAATCACTAAAGCTAAAGCCTGACTTTTTAATAAATTGATATCTATGGTGCCTATTATTTTTTATGGCATAAGTGTAATTTGAATAGATCCAACTCCATGGATTTCTAACAAAAGCAAATTTAAAGTAATCATCATAACTCGCCCCAATACTTGCCTTAATAATATTAGCTGAGGCATGGTCAGAAAAATTATGACTATATAGATTAAAATTAAAATGCTTCTTAAGTTTTGTATTTATTTTAATATAGTTTTTTATGCCTAACAAACTACTAGTCACATTTTGGCTGTTTGATAGAGAATATGGCAAAAGCGCATTAGTAATACTTTGCCCCGCATTTTTTGGGACATGCACAAATATAAATTTGTTTTTATTTGAAATTATCATCTTATACTGCGGTAGCTCTTTTGGAATTTTCTATTTGGAAAATAAAGCTCCATTAACCAAAAAGCCACCAAAACCGGCAGTAATCTGTAAGAAAATAAAGTGTTAATTGTAAATGTTTGAATGAGTATACAAATCGTTATTATTAGCGAGATATTATACCCATGTCGTATCTTAAAATTATCAGATATTCTAGTACGGCAGATAAAAAAGAACATTAAATACATGCCCATCGATGTGAATATACCGTGTATAAACGTTTTTTCTAAAAAGTTATTATGGCTGGCATTAGGGAGTTCTCCCGTATATCTATAATATGCTGTTGATCCCGTACCATGGCCCGTTATGATTGTCCTAGGGTTGCTAAAAAGCATTTCTATATATGCTTTTTGATAGTCTAGGCGCTGCCCAATACTTTGATCCTCTAAGCCCGCTTCATTACTAGCTGAAGGCACAAAAGTGTGATAAATTTTATCCACTACATTTAACCCCATACCTTTAGTTGACTGTTTTCCAAATACACTAATGGCAATAATTATGGAAAGCATTGCAATAAATATGCATGCATAATACGGCACAATTTTTTCAAATCCTGCCTTAGTGTTATTCTTAAGGCGTATTCCGTTTCTTACTTCGCTGTAAATAATTACAGCCATAAAAACAAGAAACATAATAAAGCCTCCACGAGAGCCAGTAAGTAAAATACTAAAGAATGAGATCCCGTATATAAAAACTCTGGATACTATACTCCTATTAAAAAAACTTGTGACCAATATAATGAGCTGGAACAGAATAGATGTATATGCAACATTTGGCTGCATATAAAACCCAAAGGCCCTAGCATGAGATGAACTGCCAACTTTTACAGTGTCCCAAATTCCGAATTCTCCCTTAGCTTTTGCTTGCATCTCACCAATAAGACTAAAGATGCTAGGGAAATAGTAACTCATAAGAATTCCAAATATTGTTACCCCAAAGGAAAGCAGAATCCATTTCTTAAAACTATAAGCTCCTTCTATTTTAATAAAAAGGCATGCATTAATAAAAATAAGCCCACTCAAAACATAGTACCAGAAATATCTAATTACAATAAAAGGAGAAAGGAAAACCCCTAGGGCCGGAATTAAAATGAAAAAAATGAAAAAATAGATAACATATTTTTTACTAAAGATACGACTTAATCCCCTAAAATTAGCCGCCGCATTTAGAGCTAAAATAGCCATCATAATCATACTTAATTGCCTAAATGAAATAGCCGTATATCCGGAAATAAGCGTATAAACATTTGTAAAGTTTAGGAAGACTACAAAAAATGCTATATAGTTAAAAGTCCGCCTTGGGTCTGTTAAAATTTTGATCACTGCTAATTATAGGAGATAATTATCTAGCGCACAATCACGACCATATTTATAAACATCTATTTCAAATAAGTCTAAAATTGACATTAAATCCATCTCCTCAGTTTCTGAGACGTTAGATCTCCAAGAATTTATCAATAACTCTCGGCTTTTTAGACCCTCTAATAATTTTTGGTTTTCTTTAGTGCTTTTTCTTTTTACCGCCGATGCCCGATAAGACTGATCGAGCATTTTCCTTTCGTAAGGCAAATCTAAATTCTGACATAAACTTTTAATTATTTTACGGGGTTCTAAAATAGCTTGCTCATATGTTACCAAGGAAGCGAATGCCCCCAAATTCTTAATTACATCGCGATTATGTATACACCATGCAGTTACTCCTTTTTCTAGATGAGTCCCCGAAAGTGCTACCCTATCGATGAATGCTTTTTGCTCATTACTAAATTCTTCTCTTAAGGCGCAATTTGAGAAATCATCCAATAGTGGGAAAACCTCCCTAGATATAGATACGGGGATAGGGTGCCTCAAGACTAACACAACTCTTGCACCTAAGTTTTCAACGAGCCAATTAAGATTTTTTAGATTAAGATGTATAATCTTAAAAACTAAATTAGTAGTAAGTAATCGGTAATTCCTCCTTAGGGGGCTAGGGTTAAGAAATCTGATCTTATTACAGCTTAGATCATGAAGATATTTAAGGATTTTATCGGGAGATTTTTGATTATAAAGATCAGAAAAAGAAGCAATTCCTAGTGCTTTTTTAACTCTAAGATTTCGGATATTAAACGGCTCATTAATGCATTTAAAACCAGGCTGGCTCCATATCATTTCCATAAACCATGTTGATCCTCCCCTTGGTGTTGCATAAACAAAAATTGACTCGCCCTTAGACTTTAAATGAAAATTTGAATTCGATTTGATAAAATTTTTAAGCATTTAAATGAACTAGCCCTTAAGGCGTTTTTCAAGAAACTTTCGCTTCTTATTTGCAGTTAATGTTTTGGTGTAGTAAGCCTCTGATAAAACCTTCTCCTTATATTCCTTAAGGCTTTTGATAACCCTTGCAGGAGACCCTACAGCGACTGAATTGCTAGGTATATCTTTAGTTACAACCGATTGTGCCCCTATTACACAATTATTTCCAATATTTACACCTGGCATAAGCGTGGCACCTACTCCAACATAGACATTGTCTCCGATTGTGATCTTCTTTATGACATCCAAATTTGGATTCTCTGACCTAAAGACCCACGGACCACCATCATGTGTAATCAAATTAACTCGTCCAGTTATCTTGCAGTTACATCCTATTGAAATAAGGTAAGGCTCAGTACTTATATTAACTGAACTCTTGATCTTAGTACCCTCGCCTATCTTCACTCCCCTAAATCTACAATACTTCACCATATTGTAGTTCTTAAATAATAAATACAGTATATGCTTTAAAATTTTCATGTATATATCAATAAGATGTTCTAAGGAATATTAAACCACAAAATCACCCCTTACTATAAGGCATCAATTTGCCCAAAATGCATGTAATAATTTTGAATACAATTTCTTGCTTATTGTCATCTGACTGCACCAGCTTTTATCAAGGTTTAGATTGTAGATTTTATCTCCATGCCCCACACTTTTACTGCCACCAATATCACATCGTGACTTGGTAGCCGGTTCTAGGGAAATATTTTTGATAGCAGGCGAGGAAATAAATTCCGCCAACTCGGAGCTAACAGTAGGAAAATTTTCACATAAAGCTTCAAGGGAAACTATCTTATGGATTTTATTTTTAAGATATTTACTAATCATTGAATTATAATGTAAACAACCAGCAAGATTCTTATAATAATCTGTCCCCGGCATTTTTTGCTTAATCCTAGCCTTGCATTTTGAAAGTGCCACCGCGTCACCATTTCTTTGCAAATGAATTATTTTTAACTCCCAATCATCCGGCTTATGTTGATAATAACACATAAGATTTAAAAGGCTCTTCGAAGAATCGACCAGAACTGAGCAAGCCGATTCTCTTACAACCTCATCTAATATTGTAAAAGCGTGAATTGAGGCTTTTTTAGCCTCTTCAGTATTTGTAGCGATTAAATTTAATTCGGAAAGGTAGCTTCTTAGAAAAATATGACTTTGAAAGTTTTTATTTCTTGTATGCACTTTTGTATTAATCTTACTGGGTGAAATTTCTAATTTTTCAGCAACACTATCTATGATCTTAGACCAAAATTCACATTCCAAAAAATAGGTGCCGCATGCGCATTTACATTCAAACAAACCCGATTGTCTAGAGTTTGAATTTATAAACCCATTAATAGAAGTAAGCTCGCCAACATTAAACATAGCAGAATGGCCGCCTAGTATATTTGAAAGTAAAGTGGACCCTGCGCGCGGCGAAGAAACTATGTATATAAGTTTTTTCATACTTTTTTCTTAGTAATATTATATCTTAAAAAACTAAACTCATCAAAGTAAAATATTCTTATAAAGCAAAGAGTGGATAAAAGAAGGATGAGTACGAGAATTAATTTCAATAGCAAAATAGTAGGCAGATCTAGGCCATATGAATTAAGACTTAAAAATCCAACGCATCCAAAAATTAAAATTGATAAAGGAAGAATCAATGAACCGATAAAACTATAGGCTCTCGCTGAAAAAAATGATCTAAGGAAATGGGAACGAACAAGAAAGGAGATAGCGGATCCTATTATTTGGCCTATAATCACTCCTAATATGCCGTACTTGAGGGATGCAAATAATAAGCCCAACCGAACACTTCTTTCAAATATAGTCTCGTACAACATCTGCTTGCCTGAAGCTGTTGATTTTCGTATCATTACAAAGTATAAATTCAGACAATTGAAGAATCCCAAAACTGCTAAAAGCTTAAGGTAAAGGGCTGACTCTTGCCAATCATCTCCCAACAATATAAAGATAAGTTCGTCAGAAAAGCCAATTAAGGCACAGGCCATAAGGGAAAAAAATATGGCGTAAAAGGGGAATACGTTTTTATGATAATGCAATAATTCGGTCGAATAATCTTTAGCTTTTGAAAACAATGGGAAGAGCACCCTATTAAACATTCTTGAGAATTCTTCAGATGAAGATCGCCTAATAACATCTGCTCTTTGGAATAATCCTAAAGTAAAAGAATCATAATATTTTCCGATTACTAAATAATAAAATTTTTCAGAGAATGTATTAATAATTCTATTGAGACTTAATTGTAAGCCAAAAGTTAACATACTCTTTAAACTGACGATTGAAAAATATAGCCTGACCCTATATCCAGAAAAGAGTCCCATTAAAATTGAAAGCAAAATTGCCTGGGAAAGATTGTAATATATATAAGACCATATTTCCAGCCCCTGATATATGCATATTATGCCTATCAGCCCAGAGAAAAATCTAACTGGAATTGAAATGCAGGCGTACTTCTTGAAGGCAAAATTCTTATCTAAAAGCGCTATGTGAATACGACTAAATGAGATAATTAATATCTTAAGCGACATAAGCTGAATTAAGCTTTTTAACATATTTTCCTCAAAGAAAACTGAAATTGGGCCAGCTAAACTAAAGAATATAAAAGTAAGAATAATCCCTAAAATTATATTAAATGTAAAAGCTGTATTTATATCTTCACTACTCAAATTTTTTTTCTGTATAACCACTTGATTCAACCCCATATCCATTAAGTATAAGAAAAAGTACTCAAAAATTATTACTAAAGCGACAATACCAAATGCCGCCGGGCCAATCTGCCTGGCCAATACCGTAGTAATAATAAATCTAAGAACAAATTGGGCAATTTTTTCAATGGAGCTCCAATATAAACCCCCAGCGGCTTTCTCAAAATTTTTCGACATACTTTACTTTATAAGCTAGTGATGAATTTTTGAATTCCTTCAACAAAACATGTCTCTGAGTTATAGTTAAGGTATTTTCTTGCTTTACCTATATCCGCCCAAGTCTGAGGGACATCTCCGGGTTGTTCTGGCTGCCGGTCGATGATCGCTTTCTTCCCAATTACAGACTCTATCGCCTCAATCATTTCAGAGAGCGTAACCGTCTGATCATTACCAAGATTGAAGAGCTCGTAATTAGTGCGCTCATAATGGAGCGCCCCAATAATTCCCTCAACAATGTCGTCAATATAAGTGTAATCTCTTCGAGTAGAACCATCGCCAAAAACGGGGATTGGCTTACCTTCCGAAATCAGTCTAACAAATTTATTGATCGCTAAATCTGGTCTTTGGCGCGGGCCATAAACCGTAAAAAAACGTAAGCCTAAAACGCGCATATCAAACAATTTAGAATAGACATGACCCATGAGCTCGCAACTAACTTTAGTGCTCGCATATGGACTGATCGGTTTGAGGACAGCGTCTTCTTCTTTCCAGGGAACATCCGGGTTCACCCCATAGACAGAAGAAGAGGAGGCGAATACAAATTGCTCGATCGAATGCTTCCTTGAAAATTCCAAGAGATTCTGTGTCGCAATTACATTGGCGCGCTGATACCCTAGAGGGTCTTCGATTGAAGGGCGTACCCCAGCCTTAGCTGCTAAGTGAATAATAGCATCAATTGGTTTAGCCCCTGTGAAGAATTCTATTTTTGAATACGTTGCTGGGTCTGCTAAATCCGATTCAATTAATTCGAAAGATTCAAAATCGATCACCGCTTCGAGATTTTGATTTTTTAAAGCCCTAGGATAAAAAGGGTCAAAATTATCAACTCCAAGTACGGTATGCCCATCCGCCAATAAACGCTCGAGTGTGTGTGAGCCGATAAAACCAGCACAGCCTGTGAGTAAAATATTCATGCTTAGTTTAAATTACAGTTAGGCATTTTCGTACTAATTCCAAGCACTTTCTATTTGCTAAAAGATAAAGCGTCTTTCACTAAATCAACCAAACCTGTCTCTAAATCAATTTTAGGTCGCCAATTAATCAAAGCTTCAGCTGCAGATATATCGGGCCTTCTTTGCATAGGATCATCTTCAGGCAGGGGATCAAAATAAATTTTAGAATCACTCTTCGTTAATTTTATAATTAAGTTAGCTAAATCAACAATAGCTATTTCGAAGTCACTTCCTAAATTTAAAGGACCCATCTGTTTTTCTTGATTCATAAATAGAATCATCCCCTCAACCATATCATCCACGTGGCAGAAAGAGCGCGTCTGTTTTCCTTCTCCGTAAATTCTTATGGGCTCATTTTGAAGCGCACTATGAATAAAGCTAGAAATGACACGCCCATCATCCGGCAACATTCTTGGGCCATAAGTATTAAAAATCCTTGCCACTCTAATATCCACAGCGTTTTGGCGATAGTAATCAAAAAATAAAGTCTCAGCACACCGCTTACCTTCGTCGTAGCACGCCCGCTTACCAATGGGATTAGTATGCCCCCAATACATTTCATTTTGTGGAGATTCTAGAGGGTCGCCGTAAATTTCCGAAGTAGAGGCTTGGAAGACTCGAGCCTTAACTCGCTTGGCTAAACCAAGGCAATTGATCGCCCCCATAACTGAAGTCTTAATTGTTTTAATGGGATTATTCTGGTACTGAACCGGCGATGCAGGGCAGGCCAAATTATAGAT
>MDTC01208328.1_pt1 | contig 10281 bp, 6 predicted proteins | sample 811181 | NCBI WGS metagenome assembly MDTC01 (sample SAMN05326644, study PRJNA326480) | marine metagenome | isolation source: seawater | place: Pacific Ocean: North | collected 2011
TCCAATAATTCATTAATTATTGCAGTATCCATATCTTCTCTTGTCATTGAAGTGAACATATTTAGATTAATACCTTCTTCCTCTGCTCTATTTAGAAGGATATCACATACCCGCGGACCAGTACATGTTTTGGATAAAGTATTTAATTCCAACTTGAGTAAGTTATATGAATAACATTTTTCTAAGTCTCGAATATATTCTTTTCGTATATCATCAATTGAATTTAATTTATTAGTTTCATTTGGATCAATCTTATAAATAATAGTACATTCTTTTAAATTACGGTAATACATATAATTTGCAAAATGAAATAATATAAATAGAAAAACTATTATAATGGATATTTTAAATATCTTCATATTTATTATAATAAATTATTTTATTCTTTTTTTTCATTGGTCATCTTATTCATTAACCAAGGGTCTGTACCCTCTAAAGAACTCTTTAGATCACTACTTAATACATTATCTTCTCCCTCCTTAGTCCAAGGAAGACTATCGCCCTCAGGATCAGAAGTTACCTTTTCACGTCCATCTTTTGTAATAATATCCCCCGTCTTAGGGTTAACAAAAACTAATGCAGGGATACCACTAACCCCATACCTATCATTTAGTTCATCAATACTATCTGAACCATATTTCACTGCAAGCCAAGGCATCTCTGAGAAGTATTCATTAAATCCATCGACATCTTTATCCGCAGAAACAAAGACAATTTCAATTTTCTTCCCACTCGCCTTCATCTTATTATAAGATTCTACCAAACTAGGTGTAAACTTACGGCAAGGAGGACACCAATGGGCAGAGAAATAAATACCAACAACATCTAAATCATTTAGTGTATCACATGCAACAGATTCACCCTTATTATTAACTAATTCTTGAAATATACCAGACCAAGATGAAACCTCCTCAATTTCTTGAACTGTATCTGTAATTGAATCTTTCTGTTCAGATATAGAATCTGTTAATTTAGAAACAGTATCATTAATTACTGTATTCTCTTCAACTGGTTCTTCCTTAACTGGTTCTTCCTTAACTGGTTCTTCCTTAACTGGTTCTTCTTCTTCCTTAACTGGTTCTTCTTTAACATCTTTAATTTCTTTATTCGATTCTTCTTCTTCTCTCTTTTTACGTAATGCTTCTTCACGCGCGGCTTTTACCTTATCCCTCTTTTGCTCTTCATAAAAGATATCTTTATTAACATTATTCTCTTTATACTTATCCATCATATCATTCAATTGAGAATCAAGGTACTTTTCATCTTCAATTTTGTCTGCACAAGGATCCCATGGAAGCCAATAACCCACTTGACCAACAAAAACATGGAAGTCACTATCAATCTTTTGCAGTTTCTCAGCACGTCTCTCTGCTTCCTCTCTTGTAAGATATGTACCTCGGACCTTTAATCCACGGATATTTGTTTGAAATTTATTCCTTTCATCAAAATCTTTTTGTAATTCTTCTTGATATTTATAAGTGTAATCCTTATACTGTTCAAGTGTCTTATTTACATCCATGTCTTTATCTTTACAGATTGCTTGAATGAATTTAGCAACCTTAAATGCTTCTTTAGACTCGATTAAACTCTCAGGAGAAACAAATGATAAACATACATAATTCTGCCCTGGAACAGCATCATCAACATCCAGATAATCAACCTTCTCTTCCGTCATTTTATAAACTATACTACTGTTTTTTTTAAGTATTTTAAACATATTCTAATAAAATATTTTACTCTATCGTTGAATTATTTAAAAGAGATGGACATTCATTTGAAAATTCACTTGGTGCATAGATACCCTGAGCAACTAATAATCCAGTACTCCCTCCAACAACAAGGAGTGTTATAATCCACCCTAAAAATACCTTCCAAACAATCTTCCAATTAATACCAGAACATTTACGTACATCTTCTAATGCCGCCACCCCCATCGTTGCTCCAACCTGACAATGGGTCGTTGATAATGGAATTCCAAGTCGACTTCCAATAATAATAATTGTTGCTGATCCTAATTCAATTGAAAATCCCCTACTCGGAGTAATACAACACAATTTTACACCAATTGCTCGAATGATCTTATATCCATACAATAATAGTCCAATAGAAATACCCACTCCACCCATTGCTAATATACCATAGGCATATTCATTCATATCAACTCGACTATCTAATTTACCATCATTTAAATAAACACTCACAATTGCAGCATACGGACCGATCGCATTTGCAACATCATTTGCTCCATGACTAAATGAATCACAGATTGCTGTAAATATTTGAAGGTATTTAAAACTTTCCTCTGTCTTCTCATCGAATTTTTCGGAATTATCATGAATATCCTTTACTTCATTTATTTTAACTTGATCTATATCATAATTAATATTATCCTTAATACCCGTTATACACCTTCGAAACCTATTATCATTATCATTATCATTATCATTATCAATACACTGATCCGTCTCTTCATTATCTATTCGATCATTCTCCCTCTGATTAAATCTGTCATTTATTGATTGTTTCATTTTTGGAATAAACGGAACTATTGCAGACCCTAATAAAAATCCAGAACTACATGCAATTAATAATCCCTGTCCAACTGATAATTCATCTAATCCTATCCCTTTTCCCCCTTTATATATTATAAAAAAGGTATTAAGTGTGATTGTTAATCCTACAAAAATAGGAAATGTTTTATATGAATTGTTAAAACTGTTCTCTCTCCTTAAAACCGTTAAACGAGTTAAATAAAAAATGAAGGATGATACAATTGCAGAAAATATTGGAGATAAAAACCATGAAATAATAATACCCGATACGCCGCCAATCCACGGAAAAGAATCAGTTGATTTATACCAAATAACACAATCTGATCCTCCCGTTACCATAGTCATACCAATCATACCTCCTACACATGAATGGGTTGTTGATACTGGCATCTCTAAATACGATGCTAAGAATAACCATGCCCCGACAGACATAAGAACACAAAAACAACCATACATAAATAATTCGGGTGTATCCTCAAAACACTCATAATCAGCAATTCCTTTCCTGATTGTTTTAGTAACATGGGAACCCATCAAAATAGCACCAGAACACTCAAATATACTTGCAATTACAACTGCACTTTTAACAGTTAATGCTTTCGAACCAATGGATGAAGCAAATGCATTACCTACATCATTTGCTCCTATACCCATCGCAGTAATAAAAGAAGAAACACCACCAGCAATAACAACCCATAGATAATCACCCAACATTTTACTCTAAAAATATATTTTATTCTTAAATATTAATTATTTCTTTTTCAACCATTCATTATACTTCTCTTCAAATAAATCTAACTCATTTTTCCAAATATCTTTGATATCCATATCCTTTAATTTATTATGTTCTTCTTTTTTAGTATCAATATCATTCTTTAATTCATCCAATTTTTCAAGTGTAAAATTATAGATCGAAAGATTCAATAAATAATTGTATTGACCTTTAACCTCTACCTTCTCATCATAATCATGAATCTCATTATTTTCAAAGAATAAGAACTCAAAATCACGGAGTTTTTCAATAATTGAAGACTTACTCTGTTTGTAAACAATTATCTTTTCATCAATAACATATTGAATAAATCTCATCTTTGATTCAAGTAATTGAATCTCCTTTTCCAAAAGATTCAATTGATACTCTTTCCTCTGAGAATATAAACTTAAACGTGTATAATAATGATCATCAATTATCTGATAAACAGTTTCATATTTCTTAATAGTACCATCTTTATCATATAAATGTAGATTTGATATCGACTTATTAGATGTTAATTTAAATAATTCCAAAATAACATCCTTCTTTTTATATGTATTATCAAATAGAACTTCATCACTCACTTTAATTACAAACTTAACCTTCTCATCCGTAGAATGATTTTCATAATCAAGTATCCAAGAATCTTCCTTTTGAATCACACTCTCAATATATTCCTTAAAATCATGGGTCCACCTCCCAATTGGTAATTCAGTAATAATCACTTTATCATCTTCAATCTTATACTTCCCTTTTGTAATAAATCGAGTTATCCCCTTCTCCACAGACTTACTTATTCGACCTGTAAACCTTTTATAATATGGCATCATTGATAAATACGGCAAACCATCCATTTTTCGACGGATATTATTACAACATTCTAAAGGATTAAATTGAGGGATTGTCGTACTAAACCCAGTCCCAATACCTACCATACCATTTACAAGGACCATCGGAATAATTGGACAGTACCACTTTGGTTCTACCATTAAACCATCATCATTAATATAATCTAACAATGGAAAATCTTGAGATGGAAATATATAATCAACCAATGGATTCAACTCTGTATGAATATACCTCGCACTTGCGGAATCATTACCACCCATAATACGGGTACCAAATTGACCATTCGGTTGTAATAAGTTAAGGTTATTCGATCCAATGAAATTTTGAGCCATACCAATAATCGCTCCCTGAAGTGACATCTCACCATGATGATATGCCGCATTCTCACTTACATACCCGGATAATTGTGCAACTCTTATTTCTTTATACAACTTTCTCTTAAAACAGGAATACAAAATCTTTCTCTGTGATACCTTCAATCCATCAATACAACAACCAATTGATCGTAAATTATCAGAATTTGAGAAATGTTTAAATTCACGGTGAATAAAATCATCGATTCTTGTTTCAGATAAATTATAATCCAAAATCTCTTCCTCCTTATAAGTTTTCAACCATTTCTTACGTTCATCTGCTTCAGTCTTCTTAAATGCCAACTCCATAACAGAATCAGTGTTCTCATTTGTAGTATATTGATTCACTTTTAATTTTCTAAAATAATCTTTTGCCTCACTTGAAGTTGACGTTCCCAATCCCTTATAATATTTAATATTCCATTTCCCATTCATTTTCTTTCCTTTCCAATCATTATACTCCGTTAATGTATAGAAAGCTTTAACCTTCTTATTCTGCGTCGCCTTAATAATAGGAGTAACCATACAGTTAATATAATTCAATGTTAAAAGTTCAGGCCATTCACTATGAATCAAATTCAATAATAGACCCTTAATATGTGATCCATCATGATCCTGATCCGTCATAACCATAATTTTACCATACCGAAGTTTCTTAACATCCTTGTATTTTTTACCACTCTCTAATCCAATAATCTTCTTAATATTTGTAATCTCAGAATTATTTGTTATCTGTTTAATTGTAGCATCACGAACATTAAGTACCTTACCCTTAAGAGGGAAAACACCATATTGATCCCTACCAACAATTGATAATCCAGCAATTGCCATCGATTTTGCTGAATCCCCCTCAGTAAGGATTAATGTACATAAATGTGCCCTTCTTGTACCTGCCCAATTCGCATCGTCTAACTTGGGAATATCACGTAATTTACTCTTCTTTGTACCATTTGTTTTCTTTACTAAACTATTATCCTTGAACTCAGAAAATTGAAGTACCTTTACAGATAATCCAGACTCACATAGTTTCTTAATAAATTTATCACTTATTTCTGGACTCGATCCAAACTTACTCTTAGGAGTTGTTAACCTTTCCTTTGTTTGAGAATCAAAAGAAGGATCCTCAATAATTGAATTCAAATAAATTGAAAGGTAATTTTTAACATACTTCTCAGGAACATCCTTTTTATTCTTTTTCTTAATATATTTTACCACCGCAGATGTTATCAATTTTGAAATTACATCAACATGGGTTCCCCCCTTAGGTGTAGCAATACCATTTACAAATGATACTTGTTCAAACTTATCATTTGAAGAAACACACACTCCTAACTCCCATCGATCGGATAGTTTTTCATATATCTTACCCTTTCCATTAGGATAAAGGTCAATGTAATCAATAAATGACTTTACTTTAACCTTTTCATTATTATAATAAACATTCACCTTACTATCAGTAATTCCAGCAATATCATAAATCCTTCTCACCATAAGATTAACAATATCAGGTGGTAATTGAGTAATTCCGAATCTGTGAAAATCAACCTTCCAGGTAATTTTTGTATATGGTTTTGATTTTGACTTCTTGATAATCGGTTTATCAATTTTTTTCATATTCTCATGAAAATGTTGATTGTATTTTTGTCCAGTAATTCGATCGACGGTTTCAATATCCATATATTCAGAAAAGATATTAATAATTTTTGCCCCATATCCATTCTTACCTCCGACAGTTCTTTTTTGGTTTTTCTTATAATTACTCGATGTCAATAATCTTCCAAAAATTAATTCTGGATTATATACACCAGATTTACTATGTTTTTCAATCTTAATACCATCACCATTATTATAAATTGAAATTATACCTTTTTCAGGATCACATTCAACCTTTATCTCAGTTACTGGAACACTGTCCTTTCTACCATTCAACCTTTCCCTTTGATCTCTTGCATTAACAATACCTTCATTAAACATATTATAAAGGACAGGGATAACCTTCACATTTTTAAAGACGATTTTACCATCAATTATAACCGGTAAACAATCATCGATTTCACTATCACTACCAGCATATGTATCTGGTGTATCTTGAATATGTGTCCTAAGGTCTTTTTCATCATATTCATCATTTACTTCTTCCTCATCTTTTATTTTTGAGGATTTAGACATATTATATAGTGTATTATTGTTATTATTTTTTAAATAATAAATAATCAAATTTATATTATAATATATATATATATGACACGGTATGATAGCCTCGATGTTTTAAAGGGTATAGCAGTTATTTGTATGATTATCTTTCATACATTTTATTTCCCTAATCAGTATGGATTTAAAGAAATAAGATATGATACAACTCTATTAAAAATTATTGCAAAAATAGCACAAACTATTTTTATAATTTCAGTTGGCATTAATTTATACTTATCAAAAATATCGTCCAATGAAAAGAATGAAAAAAAATCAACATTTACTAAAAAAAGTCTTTTAAGGATTCTCAAAATTGTATTTTTTGCATTACTTATGTCCTTATTTACATGGTTTGTCTTTGGAGAAAAATATGTTAAATTTGGGATACTACATTTTATAGCACTTGCTTCCCTTCTATTCTTCCAATATTCAGATAACCCTCGACTAATACAATCCTTTTTCATAATCGCATTAATGATATATTACTTAATTATCAATCAACCAAGCATTTTTAAAAATATACCAGATCCGATCTCTTTTGTATTCGGGTTCTATAATAAAAAATATAAAGCAGTCGACCATTTCCCAATCTTTCCGTGGATATTATTAATTATTATCGGGATGATGATTGGAAATGTTTTCCTAAATAAAAAAAATACCTCAAATCAATTGATTCAAGATAAATTTTTGAATGTCTTAAAAAAACTAGGTAAAAAATCATTAGAAATATATGCAATTCATTGGATTGTCCTTTATGCAATCTTTTGCCACATCTATCCCAAGTATTTCAGGAAAGTATAAATAATATATTATATATTATATAAATATGTCTACTTCAAAAGAAAACAAATTCCTTATGGCTGGTATTCTAATTCCTTTATTTGTTAGTATTGGATGGATTCTCTTCGCAGTTGGTCTCGATAATAGAAAACTCTCCACAAAACATTGGGGTTTTATGGGTCAAATGGGTGCTTCTTGGATTGTCCTTGCATTAGTAGGTGCAAATTTACCCTCTGGAATAAAAATGGTCCTTTTAAGATTATTATGGTTAATAATGGGTATTGTCTTTTTTATCCTGTCATTCCAAGGGACTTTTAGAGAATCTGCAGAAGAAAGCACATGTAAAGACTTTATTGATGATGGAGAAGAAGGAAATACAAGATGCTCAAATATTGGATGTGAAGAAGTAAGTTAAAATTCTAATTGCCACCAATTATCTTTATCTTCATCATCATCATTTTGTTCTTCAAATACATTTTCGCTTTTATGTAAATACTGTCTTACAATTGTAAAATAAATAAGTAAACAACAACAACAACAACAACAAGAACAGACTATTCCGGTACCACCTCCAACCCCTAAAGCACCAGCAGCACCCAATCCACCAATCTGTAATAATTGTTCGATTTCAGATACACTTTTTCCTTTATTCATTGTCGTTCTCTTCTTTCCACGACCCCCCTTACCTATTTTGCCAGAACGCGCTTTAATTGCCTCGCCTGCTGCTTCTCCAAGAGCAACTTTCGCTTCATCGGGTGTATCAGACCACATTGTAGTACTCGTTAATCCACCAACAATTGCTAATACACATACAGCACACATACAAAATCCACACATCGCGCTTACATCGATACCCTTATTATATTGTTTCGATGCTGCTTTGATATCAGTTGTTGCTTTATTTACAACAGAATTACTTTCACTCGAAGAAAGGATATTTTTCGCGACTATTTCTGAAACGATCCCTATCATAGATTCTTGTGATATTTCCCATGTACCTCCTTCACAATTTACATCATAATCAATTGTTATTTTCGCTCTCTGGTCTGATGTTGCATCAGTCTTCGTCAATGTCTGGTTAAATTGCTCAATCGATGTACTAATACTATTCTTTATTTCTGTGGTTGCATCAGTCTCGTTGTAGCTTACATTTGATTGAAATAAATTTAGATCTTCATTTGCTTGTTCAATTTCACTTTTTATTTTACTGGCAAGATCATTTGCTAATTCAGTTTGTTTCTCTGCGTCCATATCAGTGATAGTTGTAATCGTATTAGATATTCGAATATCGGATGTTTGCATAAATCGTATCTCACAACCATCACTTATATTTAAGCTACCTCCAATTTCCACGATCATCTCTTGAGATGAATCAGCACTTGTTTGTGTTGATGTTAATTGTTCATTAACAATTGACGACATACTCTCAGTTACAACCTTGGTTAGACTTTTCGCCTTTTGCGTTGATACATTAGAACCCATTGTATTTATATTATATGAATATAAAAAAAAATTTATATCATTCTATAACATTATCATAAACATATCATACCATAAACATATCATACCATAAACATATCATACCATAAACATATCATACCATAAACATATATTCTATTTTATATCATATCATTTATAAGGTGCATCCATTCTTTTTTAATAGTTTCAGGTCTCAATTTATCTAAACATTTACGAGCCTTTTCACATCTCTCCTGTCTTTCTTCAGGACTAGTTTTCCACATCTTTTCTAGAGCACTACTAAAATTAATTATATCTTTCTGATAATTATCTGTATCTACTTCATAAGTAAATACATATTCTTTAACTTCCTCAATAATTTCCTTAGGTCCATCAATATTAGATACAATTACAGGTATCCGTCGATCAATTGATTCACATATCGTATACCCAAATGGTTCATATATACCAGTAATACAATTAATACCAATTTGTTTCCAATAATTTTCTTTCACATTTTTATCCGATGTAAATGGAATTACAACGAGTTGATCTTTATATTTACCCTCAAGTTCACGCCAATACTCATTATCATATTTATCATAATCAACTCCCATATTATAAACCTTCACTACCTCATTCTTTAAATGATCCACTGCTTTAATAACTATTTCTGGACGCTTTCGGGGGACATGTCTTCCAATATAACCCAAATGATCTGATTCATAATTTACATTAAGTATATTCTTATCATACTTAGGACTATAACTATTATAAATCACACAAGTCTTAGTATCAAACATATCATATCCAAATAACTTATAATAATCTTCTTCTGCCTTACTAATAAGTACAACACAGTCCGAATTTTGAAATGTTATCTCCTGTTGATTAAAATTACTTGTATAACAAGATCCAAGATTTGTTATATTCTCCATTCGAATTAAAGAATGACATACTGAAATAATATTTAGTGATGGATACACCTTCTTTAGATTAATTATCGTATCCAATGCAATCCATAAATTATTAATGCAAATATCAATATCCTTAAATACATCCTTAAGATCCCCTTCTTTATGAATCACCCTAATATTTGGATACTTATCATAACATTCCTCTGGAAGACTATCATTGTATGCCAAGAATATTGGAACTACATCAATATTTTTATCGCCTTCAAACATCTTAATAAAATTAACAATCCATGTCGCAACACCACCATAAACAACAGGGGGGATCTCATTTGTAAGTAGACCAATCCTTACCTTCTTATGAAATACAATTTCATTATTATTATTATTATCGATAGTCCCTACCATATTATAAAAGATATCATAAA
>MDTC01208350.1_pt1 | contig 10281 bp, 7 predicted proteins | sample 811181 | NCBI WGS metagenome assembly MDTC01 (sample SAMN05326644, study PRJNA326480) | marine metagenome | isolation source: seawater | place: Pacific Ocean: North | collected 2011
CACAGATAGCGTTAGGTAGTCCACAGTATGTATACACCCCCCCATCGATGTGTGATGATAAAACCCCCGAAACGACGCCCGAGAGGACGACCGAGACGATACGATGGCGACGGAGAGATGGATGACGACCGAGACGATACGACCGCAGACGAGGACGAGGAAGAGCGCGAGTCGATCGAAGCGATCGAAGCGAGAGGTCGAACGAGACTCGATTCGTGATTCACACCGGTTCGATCGGACCCGACGAGACGGACGAGACGGACGAGACGGATGACGCTGGCGATGACTCGACCGCGCGCGGAGACGACGGTGATGATTGAAGACGAGGAGAGATTAGGAGGACGAGCGAGTGAAGAGAGAGACTCGAGAGATGATGGTGATGATGGTGATGATGCGTCGTGGACGATCGATCTTCGACCGGTGATCGGAGAGGGCGCGCGAGGGAGACGAATGGCGAGCGACGACGTGCGCGAGTTGGCGACGTACGGGACGACGCTACGAACGCTGGGACGAATCGAGGGATTGGAGACGTTTGTGAATCTGCGAACGCTGACGGTGCACGCGTGTGAGATAACGAGCGTGGAGTGCGAGGCGTTGGGGAGGTTGACGCGATTAGAGGAGTTGGACGCGTCGTCGAATCTGGTGACGACGACGCGAGGGTTGGGGCGTCTGAAGAATTTACGGAGACTGAGTTTGGCGAGCAACGCGTTGGAGAATTTGGATGGATTCGGGGAGTTATCGTCGACGTTGGAGGTTGTGAACGTGTCGAATAATAAAATCGCGTGTTTGAACGGGTTGAGTCGGAGCGATGGGGCGGAGTGGATGATACGCGCGTTGGACGCGAGGGGAAACGCGTTGACGAGTCTCGGCGGCGCGCGAGCGCTGAGCGAACTCACGCGGTTGGAGTCTCTTCGATTAAAGATGGAACCGGGATCGGTGATCGGAAGAGAAACGAACGAGATGTGTGAGAACGCGTCGTACAGGTTGACGATGACCTCGCTCGTCCCTTGGCTCGCGCATCTGGACGGAGTCGTCGTGAGCGTGGAGACGAGCACGCGCGCCATGGCGAAAACCATCTCGACGACGAGACGCTCGAGCGATCGCGAGCGTCCGAACGGTGGCATGACGCCGCCGCGCGCCGAACACTTTTCGCGAACGCCTCGACGAGAGGAGGTGATGAAAGAAAATCGCGACGTGAACGACGCGAGCGTGCCGACGAGGGACGACGACGCGCGCGTCCAACTCGCGACGACGAAGCGCGTCATCGATTTCGAGGACCGCGTCGCGCGCGTTCAAGACGAAGGGGTACAGACGGACGCCCCGCGCACGCGCGACGCGGAGACGCAGAAATCACCCGACGTCGCTCCGAGGGAACTCGAGCTTGTTCGCGAGGAAATCGACGCGCTTCGTCGAGAGTTGACTCGAGCCGAGACGGCGACAGAGGCGACGCGCGCCGAGGGCGAGGCGGAAAAGCGACGCGCAATGGAGCTCGAGGGGACGCTGCGCGAGGTGAGGATCGAAGCGGCGGAGAATTTGGCTAATTTAAAGTCCATGTACGTCGACGAACAGAACGTGATGCTGAACGAACGCGTCAATCAGGCTCGGCAAGAATCGGCGGCGCACGTCGAGGCGACTGCGGAAAAGGCGCGTTTGCTCGAGTGCGTGGCGGCGATGGAGCAGGAACTGCGCGCGCACACGGAGATTGCGGTGCAACGGGAAGAAGATTTGAAGAATAGCAAGGAAGAGGTGGTCAATCTCATCGAGAGCATAAAAACGATGGAGAAGGAGCGCGAAGAAGCCGAGGCGCTGAACGAAGAGTTGGCCCGAGTCGTGGAGAGTCAACGAGACCAGCTCGACGGATTCGCCAAGACGCGAGAGATGGTGAAAATCTTCGAGGGAGAGCTCGAAAACGCGCGAAAAGCGATGTGTGATCGAGAGGATTCCCATCACACCGTTGAGGCGGCGCGGAACGCCGCGATGCGAGCCGAGAAAACCGCCAAGGCGCGCGAGGCGAAGGCGCGTTCGAGAGAAGAGGCGGCGGAGCGTCTCATTCGCGACGTGGAGACGCTTCAATTGAAGCTCGAATCCGCGGATGAAGGCTTGAAGATCAAAAGTGACATGCTTCAGCATCAGAGCGAACTCATCAAGTCGCTCAAGGACGAGGCTGTTCGTCTTAGAGAGGAAAATTCGAGAGCCACGAAGAAGAGCGAAGAAGAGCTGTCGGACGCCGAGGCGAGGCTCGCCGCGACGACCGGGGAGTGTCAATCTCTGACGCGTCAGGTGGAAGCTCTGGACTTGAACGCGTCTGAACTCGAGAGAGCTCTCGACGACGCAGAGGTGGATCACGCGTCGTACGAGCGCGCGCTCGAGAATGCGAAAGCCGCCGTCGGCGAGCGCGATAAAACGATTACTCTCCTCAAATCGCAAGTCGCCCAGTTGACCAAGACTTTGGAGACTCGAGAGACGATAGAAACGTCGAGAAACGTCGAACTCGAGATCCAGGTCAAGGAGTTGAGCGATCAACTCGCGAACGTTCGCGAAAAAGCGACCGTGTACGAAGCTCGCGCCGTCGCCATCCAAGAAGAGAGCGACGCAATGGTTCGCGAGGCGTATCAGCAAGTCGAAGACGTCGAAAACGAAATGCGAGGAGTGCTGTTAGACATGGCGAGGGAAAAGAGGGTCAACAGAGAGCGAATGGAACAAATCGGTCGGCTTTTGCACGACGAGGATGCTCACATAGGTCTGGATTAGTACCAGAACGTGTATTACATTTGTAAATTATGTATCTCCATCGGAGAAGAAAAGCACCATGTGACGGACTCTGAATCGTCACAGATGGCCACGCACTGCGATGATATCGCTCGCTGCGTCTGAAAAATTCCCTTCGTGAGCACATGCGTGCCAATATCGATGCGTAAGCGCGTCCTTCTTCGGTGTTTACCTCGCTTCGTTTGCGTCTTTGTGAGTCTCGCCGTCTCGGCGTCGTGTGTATTCTCCTTATTCTCCTTGTTCTCGCGTCGGAATGGTTTAAAACCCTCGACGGCCATCATCTTGACCGTCAGTGACGCCGAAGAGCACGAACGTTTATCTCACGTCGCTTTTGATGCGATATTCAGGGATATTGACATTCCAGGTCCGTACGCACCCGTTGTCGTGCGCGAAGGCGGTACGAATCTTTCGTCGTTTCTCGAAGGAATCACCGTCGTGGAGGCGTCTCGAGACATCGAACGAGAGGCTTGGGGCGTGTCGTTTCATTTATTCTCTGGAATTTACGGCGCATCGGTGAAACCAGCCGCGATCAGGTGGCTCGCCTTCAGTGAGTATGAACAGGCGTGGATCGTCGAACCCGACGTCGTGTACACGGGCCCGTGGGCTCGGTTGTTTTCAAAGTACGATGCGGTCGATGGAAGCGATCTCGTCGCCTTCAACACCACGTTTCGATTCGGAGAAAACAAGACGGCATGGAATCACTGGCGAGCGTGCGTCTACTGTAAATACGTGGACCCATGGCGCAGGCAGGCGTCCCTCTTGCCTGCGTTTCGAATCTCTCGTCGGCTCGCCCTCGAGCTGTTTACGTTTCTCAACACCTCGTCCAGAAGCGGTCACCACGAGGCCATGCTCCCGACATTCGTCACGGCGCACGATGCACCAGACGGCTTCTCATGGACCGATCTCGCGCCGGACGTCGGATACGTGCGTTGGCGTCCGGTGTTCGACGACGCGCGCGCGTCGTCGATTCGCCGAGACGCCCTCTACCATCCCGTGAAATCGCCGCGAGCGCACGAACGACTGTCGAGAGCCTTTTCACGACCACCCCCTCACCCTGGCTGATCGTCGCACTTGGATCCTCTGCCTGATATCTTCCTTCCTGTTGTAGAAGAAATTCTATGAAACATGGTCGTATTTCGTCCCTCCAAAAAGAAAATGAAACGGTGCGCGCGGTCGTGGGGTGGGGCACCTAGGGTCCAGAAAATAACGAGTCACGACCCTCCGAACAGTCCCGAGCGCGTCCCGAGCGCGTCGGTTGGCGCTCGCGCGGCCCGGCGTCGGGACACGTCGTCGCCGCGCGCGGTGACGCGCGAGCGCGACGGTGATCGGTGAGTGACGTTCAGTTCGAACGCGGGCATGCATCGCGCGCGAACGACGTGAGTGCGCGTCCGTGGGAACGCGCTCGCAGTCGCGATGGCGTCGGTCTCGTCGCGGTCGGATGACGAAGAGACGTCGCGCCGCGGGGGTGTTCGTCGACGTCGCGAAGCGGTGAACGCGGAGACGAGGACGCGGCGAGGCGGAAACGGTCCGAAACGCGCGCGCGGAGGTCTTCGGACGGGTGCGATCGCGTTCGGTGTCCTGATCGCGCTGGTATCGGCGCATTTATGCGAAAGTGTGACGTTTAACCGCTGCGTCGCCGGATGTTCGGCGGACGTCGGTCGGGGTGCGTGCGGCGTGGATGGGGTGTGCGAATGCGCAGAGGGATGGATGGGACTCAGTTGCGACGTTCCGACGCCTTCGGTGGGGAGGGAGACGAGGATAGACGGTACCGTCGCGTACGCGTACGACACGAACGGGACGACGTTTGGTGAAAAGCACGTCAGCGACGTGTTATTGGACGTTCGTAAGAATGTCGTGTACGTCTACGCGCAAGATTCCGTGGGTAGCAGGATAATTGAAGTCGATCCCAGGTCACCGGAGACGTTCACCGCCAATGGTTTCGCGTCGCGAGGTTGGGGTCCTGGAGGGCCGCGACGGGAATCGACTGGCGTGATGCCTCTTCCACTGGCGCCGTCTCCGGAGTTTTGTGGCCCCGGGGCGTCGAGTTCGTGCCCGACGAAGCATCCGAGAGCTTATGGTCACGTCAACCCTATCAAATCACGGGGATGGTACGGAGTGTATGCCAAGTTGAGTGCAGACGTATCGACGACGTTGACTGGAATCATCGCTCCCGTCAACATGTGGCACGCCACGACGGAAAATCGATTCAAATTCGTGCTATACAAGTATGAAGGGACGGCGTGTTCGTCAGATGATTCTCAATGGGCGGCCTGCGTGCTCGGTAGCTCGAGGAGTGGGGCTTATGCTACAACGTTTGAGCTTGATGAGTACATCCTGGATGCTTTGGGAGTGGATGAATCCACCGGAATGATTGTATACAAAGCCACACATCAAAGTGATCAACGGGGAACAATAGGTATGGTAAATATAAATCTAGAAGACGCAGGGAAAAGTGTCCTGGCTCCGAGTCTTCTGAATCAGAAGTGTCCAGATTGCGCAGTACAACCCGACGCCATGCGAATCGAGACAAGCTTGCCTCATAACAACAATGAAGGACACTATGTCATATTCGCTGGTTCCGCTCTCTTAAATAATACTGGGTCAAGAACATTTTATCCTAATTTATTCAAGGTGAACACGGATCAGCGGACTCGCAACGGTGATGGGGTCGAAATGTATTTGGATGTGACGTCAGTCAAGGTGACTTCCGCGTGTGAAGGACAGTTTGACGCAAAACAAGGTCGTTTCTCGACGTTTACGGCGATCACCAAACACAACGGGTACGGATACGTCGGAACTTCAGGTAGAGACGAAGATTGCACAAACTGTCACAAACGTGCGGCGTGTATATTTATGTTTGACTTGAACTTTCAGAGCGGAGATGGACCGCTCGCCATGATAGCTCTCGATCCAGAATTAGGAGAGCGCGACGCTTTGAGTGCAACTGTTCAGGAAGCGAGTGGACCTGGAGAAAAGGATTACATGTATTGGACGGTGGGATCGCGCGACGGAGATAGCAGCAGAATCGTGAAGATTGAAATAGGTGGAACTGATACCTCGAGCGGATGTACGAGCGGGTGTTTCAGACGCGTGGGGACGTTTGAAGAATCTTTAGTTTTCGGTGGTATCACCAAAGTTCCAGGGGAGCATGCGATCTTTACTGCGAGTGCAGGAACCGCAACGACGTACTCGAAATATTCCACCGTGACCTTGACGGGCATTGAACCGACGCACGTCATGTCAACGACTTCCGGAACGGATGTGACCATACATGGATCAGGCTTCTATTCCAAACCGCTCAGTGGCGGTCTCAGTCATTCAATTTCTTGTCGATTTGGTCATCGGCGCGATTCAAATGATGGATTCTTGGAAACTGGATGGTCACCGGCAACCTACTTGTCTCCGAATACAATTTCTTGTGCAGCACCGTCTGCGGCGAACTCCAACTCACTTCAACAAGGATATAGCGAAGTCGAAATATCATTTGATGGGTTTCCAAGCGATATAAATGATCCAACAAACGTATGGGAAGGTTCCTTATGGAGCGCTGGAAGCTTGAACTTGCGCTACCACGATCCAGCAGTCATCACCAACATGAAGATCGGGTCCGAAGACGCTCTTGCTCTCTACACGGGTGAGGACGATGAAAACACACCAGTTCAACTTCGTCTATTTGGAGGTCCATATATCGATTCACCAAATTTGAAGTGCAAGTTTCATGACGATCCTGCGAGTGTGACCAGTGCAACTTTCATCAGCGCGACGGAGGTCGCATGTCCAATGTGTCAAGTATCAGGCGGCAGATGCAACAATCCCGTTGGAAGTCCTCTCCCATGGCTCGTAAATGGCGTTCCTCAAACCGTGAGCGTTGCCGTGACATTGAATGGCGTCGATTACGGCGATTCAAGAGGATCCCTCATCCTTCACGGACCACCAGCTGGAGTCAAACTCTTGGACAGACCACCGTCTTACAGAGCTCTCGTGTCAGCCGCAGACTTTTCGCCCGGCGCTTTTAAGGTTGCACTCGTCGACATTAATGGAACCATAATTCCATATGATCGTAATGGACAAGGAACTAAGGGTTATCGGATTTCAGCGACGATTACTGGCGCTTCTTTGTTGAACGTCACAGAGGACACTTCGTCTTCCTTGACGTCGAGCGGGGAAACGAGTCTCGTACCCGTGTTGACTGCAGTACCAACCGCTGGGGAGTACAACATCACGTTCTCCGCAGCAGATTGTTCTTCTGGTACATGTGCGACGAGTCTGAGCATCCTAGATCACGCTCAATTTTCCGTTCAACCGGGTCAATTGGCTGGATTGACGGCTTCCCCAGGTGGGGTGACGGAAAGTTCAATTTCAAACGACGCCCTGTTTCCGTCCGATGGAATCATTTTACGAGGAGGTCTCAATATCTCAATAGGCTCTTTCACGATAGACATCGTCGATATTGCAGGGAATGCTCTTCAATCTCTTTCAGAGAATGAAGTAACGGTGAATGCTTCAATAGTCACGAGCACACGCGATGCAAATGGAGTGTATGCTGAAAGGAGCGTGGGCGCCGATCTCGCTGGAACTTTAATGAAAGTGACAAGCGACGGTCGGGTATCATTTGATGATCTTTATTTGGTTGCCAGAGCACCTTCAGGATCGCGCGCAATTGGGTCAAATGACGATATAACGTACGACGCCGCAACTCGCGGGGACTTTGGCGAGCTTTCAAAATACATCATACAGTTTAGAGCCGTGTTGAACGGGGTTCCCTTGATCGCTCACTCCATCATACGAATCGATCTCGGTGATCCAACGTATCTTCGAATAAATGGAACATATAGCAAGAGGACGGTGTACGCGGAGGGGCCAACACAATCCACTGGTGAAATTGTCATTGGGGCGTACGACGGTGGAAATAACTTTGTGGGTTCAGCCGAGGTCGATTCACGTACCGTGAAGGTAGAGGCTTCACCAGGGATCAATTTAGGAGGAACATTAGAAATGAGCAGAGATGATCAGGGAGTTTGGCGATTTGCAGATCTCGCAGTGATCTCTCCGACCGTCGGGGAATTCAGTCTGACATTCTCCTCTCCAGACTTGACTTCGGTAAAGCAGATCATAAACATGCTTCCCGGTAATGCCGGGTATGCATGTGTTTCATCTCGCTCAGTATTACCAGCTGTAGTAGCGGACAAGTCTGTTACATTGGGTTCGTTCACAATTGACATCCAGGACATGAGTGGCACTGCACTTGGAACGGGAGACCGACATTCAACTGCAGATTCTGTGGCTCCGAACCGAACCATCCAAATCACGAGCGAGACTCTCGTTTTGTCTGGATCTGATGTATTATACACCGATGGAAATGGTCAAGTGTCGGTCGCGGGTTTGGTCGCTGATTATCCGAAAGTGGGAACTCACATCTTGAAAGTTTTTGAAGTCAGTGCAGACGTGGGTGGTATAACGCGGTCTCCGAAATTGCAGAGTACCACGCTCAACGTCACAGTGACAATAGGACAAGTGAACGGTTTTAAAGTTTCAAGTCCGACTCGTTTCGAGTATGCAAGTTCATTCTCGGAAAGTATTCAAGCTTCGGAAGCTTCTGAATACTCTGCTGGAGACACCGTCCCCTTGAGCGACTTTGTGATTGTGCCCGTCGATGGAGCCGGGAATGAATCTCCACTCGGAACGATGCCGAGTGGGATCACATTGACCGCGACTCTGAACGAGACGAGTACTGGTTATCATCCGTACATTCTCGGTGCGAACAAGACAACAGTCACGAGGGGTTCTGTTCTCACTGTGTTTTCGGATACGTCTCAATATCCGAGAGTGGGCTCGCTTTCAGAAATCACCTCAGGCGCTGGCACTGCGACGTTTTCAGGATTGCATTTGGTCAAGCCTGAGATTGGAATCTATAACTTTACCTTCACTTCGGCCGATCCAAGCTTGTCCTCTGCATCTGTTTTACTGACCATCACACCGGGAGCGTCAAAGCACCTTGGACTTCTGCCGTACTGCAGTACGTCCGAGCAGGGCTGTCAGACAGCGTCAAATTGCACGTGTCAGTGGTATAGAGCGTCAGCAGAGGTATCGGTGCACCCATTTATCGCAAATGTTCTAGACGGAGGTTTCAATCCCGTCGGTGTATTCGAGACTCGATCGTGTGAAACCTGCGAGAGGAGAGCGGTACAGCTCTCGTCGAAAACCATCACTCTGTGCCGAGTGAGGGAAAGCGGTGGATGCGAGTGCGCCGGCGTAGACAGTGCGACGTCGAAACTCGGGGGTGCATTATGTTCGCCTGTCGTTACCCTCGACGTAATCACCCGTTCCGGAGAAAGTTACTTCGATGGTCTCATAGTCCCCTCCCCATCTGTTGGGACTTACTCGATCTTGGTACAGAGCCCAGGTTTGCTCGGAGTGGAGTACTTTTTGCAGATTGTGCCAGGCGAACCGGAAAATTTTATACTCACGCAAACTCAAGCGAGTGAAATATTTGTATCCTCACTGCACACAAGGATCACGAACGCGACACATCCGCTTGTTGGCAGAGTGCACGATGGCGGCGGCAATTTTCTCTCAACGTCCACGTACGGAGCTCAAATTACCGTACGTTGTGAAACTGCAGAATTAGAAGACTATCCGCAGGGAATTGACCCATTAATCGGAGGATCAAATTACGCGATATCTTGCGCGAACATCACGGCGTGCAGCGCTCAGGTACGTCTACGATTCGCACGAACGATCAATTTGTTTTATTTCGAAAAATTAATTAATTAATTTTTACATCGCAGGAAAGTCAACCGGGTATCGTTGAGTTCACGAACTTGGTACTGCATGCACCCATCGTAGGTGAACACACAATTGGATTCTACATGAACGATGTCCTCGTAGCGACGTATCGTGTGACTGTGTCGATCGGAGCTCCGGCTAAACTGCTCGTCGCCAATTCGCCCACAGTTTCGTACAACGCAGAATTGCAGGTAGTTCTCGAACCGCATGAAATTGCGATCACAGATGTTGCAGATAATTTGCTCGGAGCGAGTAACACTCGGAGTGCATCTCTCGTCGCGAGTATCAGAGGTCCAAGGTGCGCATCACGCAAAATATTTTTTAACATTCTAATTAATTAATTAATGCGAATAGGCACACGTTCAGTGCATCTGGACGTACTGGTACTTTAGAGGCCGGTGTTGGAAGTATTTTATTTTCCAACCTTGCATTGGGAACGCCTGAGGTAAGCTTGCGTAAAATGAATGATGATTTCTGAACGTAGTGTGCTGAATTAATTATTACTAGGCTGGCAATTATGTCATAACCTTCAGCTGCTCGAATTGCGGCACATCAGTCGAGGCAGTGTCGCGCACGTTCACCATCACACCAGGCGCTCCATCCGCACTCGATATTTCGACGGTACGGCGCACTACGACTTCAATCATGAAAATTATTTCACTGACAAATTAATTATTTTAGGCGTTCACCATACCCGGCGTTTTGAGCCCCATTTCGCTGCGGACC
>MDTC01193837.1_pt1 | contig 10280 bp, 5 predicted proteins | sample 811181 | NCBI WGS metagenome assembly MDTC01 (sample SAMN05326644, study PRJNA326480) | marine metagenome | isolation source: seawater | place: Pacific Ocean: North | collected 2011
AGGAAGATTGATCTCGCGCCCCTCAGCCAGATCATTTGCCCATGCAATTAATTGCTTATTGGTAGCCACCATAAAGCTGGGTCGGTTCCATGCAGCAGCCTCGCCGTCCCGCCAATTCCAAACTGCGCGCAGAAACCTCAGCCCCGTAGGCTGTAGACGACCGCTGCCAGAAATTCGCCAAGCTTCTTTCTCCTCGCCTTCCCGCTTCTTAACACGGGTTTGAGCAGCCTCGCATGATTCTAGAAACCACTCATAGCGACCTAACTCCTTGAGCTTGGCCTCCACTTCATGTGCTAGCGGAAGAAGATATCGCACATCATTGCAGGCGTATTCGAGCATCTTTGAACTGAGGGGTCTCTTTCCCCAGTCAGCCTTTTGAGAGCTCTTAGAGAGTTCAACCCCGAAATACTGCTCCACTAAACTCGCATAACCAAATCGCTGATGTCCCAGAAGTTGAGCAGCAATCTGGGTATCATAAAGCATTGGCGGGACCATCTTCCATTCTCCAAGCATCAGCGTCATATCATAATCTGCTCCATGCATCCAGATACGAGCAGAGCCCAACCAATCGACCAAAGGATCCAATGACTCCTCCGCAAGGGGATCGATTAATTTAACCTCCTTACCATAGCAGACCTGAACGAGACATATCCGCTCAGCGTATCTATAAAGACTGTCGGCTTCCAAATCCAAGCCGACTCTACCATCACCAGAGGGCAAAGCCCCAATGAGCTCGTCGACGCTTATGTAATGATCTACAGCCATGGAATAAAAAAAGAACAGGGAAGATCCCTGTTCTTTTGAAAAGATTTAAATAATCCAGAAATAGTCAAATGATCGAATTCAGGATATCAAAAATTACTTATTACTCGCCAGAACCCGATAATAGAGGTGTCGACGTCCCTGAGCGGCAATCACCGGAATACGGTAGACTTCGTAGTTACCTTCAAGTCTGTGAAGGCTGGAAAGCTCAACAGGCTGCCAGTTTTCAAGGTCGGTGGACTGCTGAGCAGTATAATTCAGATCCGGTCGGCTTGGGTCGATTCCATATTCGATATAGCTGAGTTCACCATCCACGACCAACTGAGGGAGGTAAGAAGGAATATCAGCAACTAAGACATCACCACCAAAGGCATATTCTTGATGATTTGAGTATCCATCACCATCAGCATCAGCATCAGGGTTTGGATCGAATCCGGCACCATACTGGGACACAAATGCTTCAAAGTTGTTGTCAGGAGTAAACTTAATATCGTCAATCAACGCTCCATCGAACGGAAGGCCGGTGCTTGTGCGGATCTGAGCATCAGCTCCACTGAAATCCTTACGGAAACGAAGTTGAACTCGGTGACGCCCTGGAGGAATCACACCAGATGCGCCCGGAGTGAAGAAGCTTACTAAGGAGTCTCCAGAACCAACTCCTGGACCAGTGGCGAGGACAACTCCATCAACAAGAAATTCCAGCACATCAGCAGGCTCTGCAAGATTGACGGCGATGAAATCAAATGTTCCAGGCCCCGTGACCCATCCTGACATGGAAGCCGTCTGGCCGTTACCGATTGCAGGTGTGACGAGAGCGCTTGGAGCACCACCTTCTGATGGAGGACTAATTCCGTCTAAAGTCGTTGGCAGGAACAAAGCCCGGCTATCTAATTCGAAGTCAAAACCTTCGATATTTCCAGCACTCTTAAGCTCTTCTTTAAACTTCTCCATAGTCATCAGCTCAACATTATCGACTAAACCGCGATCCTCGCCCTCAGTTTCGGCTTCATTTTTTCTATAGATCCAACGAACGTTGTTTCTTTCTTCCGGAAGCAAGATGGCAGAACGACCCCATGCTCTTTCTCCACTAATGAAGGCTTCCCAGACTTGAGGAACTTCTCCGCCAAGATTGATCCAGAGTCGATCGGCACCTTCCTCAGACGAAGTCTTCCAATCAAAGAGCAGAACTCCTTCGGCCAAACCGTCGAAACCAAAAGCTGAAGATTGATTATCACCAAGGCCGACTGCACTTCGCGCCGAGAGTGGCTTAGGCACATCACCGTCGTTAGTATCAGTGAATTCGAAGTCCCAAGGCAAGTCGCCTTCAAAGACCGCGGGAATCCCGGACAGGCCAATCGCATCACCCAATGCCACAGAAGTTGGACGAACCACCACGTTTATGGGAAACTCAGCCTGGACACCCTCTGCATCTGTCAAAACGACACTGATAGTATAGACACCCGGCTCAGTCGGAGTTCCCGAGATTGTCTGATAAATTGCATCATAAACGAAACCAGGAGGGAGATTACCAACCTGAATTTCCGTTGCACCTGACGTTTCAAGATTATAATCAACTACCCCTCCTTGATCGACATCGATGACACGTGCACTTGTCAAAAGAGGCACCTGCTTCACTGGGGCATCAGGATCTGCGCTTCCATTAATCGTTAACGTTGCATTATTGAGCACGGCCTGATTACCGGAGATGCTATCGGTCACGCGGACAAGCCATGTTCCCGCGGAACCTTCACCCCAGTTACGAACAGTCATGAAATTCCAAAAGAAAATACTATCCTCCTCATGGTCAGCATTTGTCTCAGACAGAATGCTCTGTGTTCCGTTTGGCGAAATCAAAACAACTTCGAGGTCAGCCCGATTCGGAGTAATGATCGTTGCGTTGAACTCAACATGCTCGACTCGAAGGTTTTCGAAGGGAGTCCCATCACTCGCTTGAGTCATGTCAAATGCCGCGATAAGGGATTGACTTGTATTATCAGGAATCACACCACTTGGCTCTTCAGCAGTTCCCTGAGCATCAGTAGAAGAAAAGAAAGCCGAACGAGAGTGTTGAACAGCTTCTCCAAGAAAATCGTTGGCGCTATTCACCCTGAAGGCTTCCTGAACTGCAGCGGCAGCATCAACCAGCCCAGATCCGTAGCTATGATTGAAATCAATTCCTGCAGCGTTTGTCACCCACTCTGCATTTTCGCTGTCAACCTTAAAGGCTGTACGAATCAGAATGTCCTGAACATCGCGCCAAGTGAGTTCGTCGTTCTCTTCAAGCATCATTGCCGCCACCCCTGAAACCAAAGCAGCAGAAGCAGAAGTCCCACCAAAATCGCCGATATATTCGGTGGTTCGGATCGGGTTGTCATCTTCGTCAACATCCAAACCGTAAGATGCAGCAAGCAAACTTTGGGCTCCGCCATCAGAAGGCGCAACCACCACAAGGTTAGCCCCCTTCTCCGAATACGGGGCACGCAGCCCAGCATCATCGATTGAACCTACCGCGATCGTGTATTTCGAGTTAGCGTAACCATCATAGTTAGAGTTATCTTCTATCTCTCCACCATCACCGGCGGCCCACACAAAAATGTTTCCTAGGCCTACAGGATTTGGATTTCCGGGTGTCGAGGGCCTAGAGCGTCCGAACAAAACTCCATCCGCTAATGCAGCCAAGGTCAAAGGCCCCGGCTGTTCGAGATCAAGGCTAGCGTCATCTGGCCCCCAACTTGAATTGTAGACGTCAACGATATCATTTTCGAAGGAGAGGGAAGCCGCTTCGGTCACATCGTCCGTTAAGCCATCAGCTCCGAAAAGCCTGATCCCGGAGAGCGTTGCATTTGGAGCAACTCCAGAAATCCCTTCGTTATTGTTAAAAGCCGCAGCAATCAAAGAGCCAACGCTCGTTCCATGAGTCAGAGCTGCATCAAAAGTGGTAGGGTCGGCAGGGTCACCTTCCAGTAAGTTGAGGTGAGGCCCAGTTGCATTCGCAGCGAGATCAGCGTGGTCGATTGACAAGCCATCATCGATCACTCCAACCGTGACTCCCTGACCCGTCGCGCGATCTAAGGCACCTTCCAACTTGATATCAATCCCAGCGACTCCTCCGTTAACACCAATGTTATTCAGGTTCCATTGATAGGCACCATCCTCGCGAGTATTAAAAATGTTATCGTAAAATGGATCACTGGGGACCGCCCGCTTAAACCTCTTTTTTGAGAACACAGGCTCTGCTGAGATTACCTCTGGATCGGCAGCAACACGAGCGAGCTGGGCGAGCACTTTCCCCGCAGACTCCTCTTCACAAATCGCTAGATTAGAACCTTCCCGAACCAACTCCATCGAGTGGATCCCACAACGTTGCTTCACTTCTTGTAAACTTGCGCCATTCGCAAGCTCCACAACATAATGAGTGCGAAGGATTCGTCGCGCATTCGGATTACGTTGCTCCCCGTTAGGATAGAAAACCAAATACTTTTCTCCACCGGGCTCAGAAGCCTGAGATATGATTGCAGAGATTGATCCCGCAGCAACCGGAGAAATTTTCAGTCTTCCTGACTCATCAAGGTGGCAGAGTTCGTAGGTGCAAAGGGTCAGATTATTAATCAGTCCGCCCTGTGAAAATTGTTGGCTACCAGACGGGCTTGCCTGCCCACTAATGATAGAGGCCGCGGAATCACCAAACGAGCTGCCGGACAGCGCGATCAGTGTGAGGAAGGTCATTGATGACTTTTTCATAGAAAATCGAAGTGAAAATTGAGTTGATGTGTTAAGAGCAATCAGGATTTAATTCTGCTCGAACTGAACACGAAGGAAGCAAGGATTTACATTATAGGCAGCACGACTTAGGACACTGATTCGATCCTGGTTGTTAAAGACAATAAACCAATTAGGGTCACCTTGTTCGATCGTGACCCAATTTTCCTGATCCGAGGAATATTGCATAACATAGGTTAGACGGGAGCCCACTCCTGGTCGTTTAGCGATTTCCAGGTAACACTGATCGTTTCCGATAAGTACTGGGGTTGGATTAGGAACCGAAGCAGGGTCGGTTGGACTAGTTTGAAGACCAAACTCTTCTAAGTTGGTGTATCCATCCCCATCAAAATCAGCATCAGGTTCAAGCAGTTCTTCAGGAGTTCCAGGAGTAAAACCCTCGGTAACGAAACCAGCGTATGTATCAATGAGATCAATATCCCACTGGAAAAGCCGAGTGGAGCGATCCACTGCTGAACCTACCCCTGAACTGCGGACAAATTCAACCTCCACCGAGAATTGTTCATTTGGACCAAAGAAATCCGGACCAAGATCATAACCAGTCGGGATCCCAAGATCGCTACTACCAATCAACTGAGGAAGCTCAGGATTAGGAGGGTCTGCAAGAGGGATAGGTGGGAAAACTATTTTTCTTGTCTCACGATCCCGGACCGAAAAGAAGAGTCGGTCACTACCAGAGAAGGTTGATGCATTGAAACCCTCCCATTCGAAGTTGAAAACAATGCGCGGATCAAGCTCCATCACTCCGTTATTCCAACGGTCATCATTGGTAACACGAAAATCATTTCCAACATCAATTCCTCCACTATCTACATTACGTCCCCCAGGGCCAGGGACCGCTTCCACCATTTCACGGTGAGTTGCACTCATGAAAAAATTAGCTGGATTTTCTTCACTCGACCCAAGTGCTGGGAACTTAAAAATATAGGTTCCGGGAACGATTTCCTTTCTGTGACGATCAAGCTCACTTGGGAGATAAGTCCGAGTCGACTCAAAATCGGTCAACTCATACCCTACTCCGTTCACAGGATCATTGATGAGATCGTAAAAGATGACAGTGCTGTTATCAGTCCAATTAAAACCTCCTAGTGGTCGAGGGAGGGCCGAAGGAGGGGCAGAAAACAATTCAACCGACTCAGTTAGAAAAGGCTGGATACTCCGCGCAGGAACAGGCTGGCTGATACAAATATAAACACCAACATCACGAACGCCATCACCATCCAAATCGCCCTGAGTGACCAGACCTGTCGTTCCACTCGGACAGAGGATATTAGGTGTGGTGTAAAAGGGGCTAAAGTTAGACGCACATCCAAGAATGCCAGCAGCACCATCGAAAACCCGCACAAATAATTCACCACCTTGATACTCAGAATCTCGTGGTCCGACCATCTTGAAAACTTTGGTGTCCCGGAAAGTGAGATCAAGAGTCTCAAGAAACTGTGCCTGAGCCAGCGTGGCTGTCAGTGAAAAGGCACCCGCAAGCAGGGCCGTAGATTTTACGATGTTCATTTTCGAAGGTGTTTGCAATGCATTTACATGGGTTTGGAGATCCTATCAATCGAAAAACTGTTCTCGTTCAACATTTCAGTCGATTGAATGACCCCAAACTTCTAGGAAATCCTTGAGGGAGATTAGCTGTCTGATGTGAAAGGCGACAAGCGCAAAATTCAAAAGCAACTCGTCTATTTTATCAGAAACGTAAGCTGAACACTTATTGAAAGTAAAACCGCTCATTCAAATCCCTCAAAGTTTTAGGGGGAATTCCGACTTTTCAAGTTTCCTGCGAACGAAATCCATTAGAAATTAATGGGAACTCAGTTTATTCAGCGCATTCCCTGCAAGAGGAGTTCTGTGTTCGTTTTTGTCCGCGCCAAGTTGCGCAAAAGGGTATCGATCGCCTCGCCAATTGGCAAACTCGCAAGATGGCGTCGGATTTCCTGCACTCGTGGCAATTCATCAGAATGATAAAGCCGATCGTCATTTCTCGTACCACTCTGGGGAATATGGATGGCAGGGTAAATCCGCTGCTCAGCCAATTCACGATCTAGACGCACTTCCATATTACCCGTTCCCTTCAACTCCTCAAAAATCACATCGTCCATGCGACTTTCGGTCTCAATCAGACAAGTTGCCAAAATTGTCAGGCTCCCGCCTTCCTCGATATTCCGAGCCGCTCCAAAAAACTTGCGAGTTTCAGTGATCGCCTTGGGGCTAACTCCTCCCGAGCCGATCGGACCACCACGTGACGCATTATTGTAGCCGCGAGCTAATCGGGTCAAACTATCCAATAGAATCACAACATCTTTTCCCTGCTCAACCAGTCGACGAGATCTTTCCAAAACAAGATTGGCAACTTCAGCGTGCCTCTTGGAAGGCTCGTCAAAAGTCGAAGCAAAAACATTCTGACCCACCATCTCCTCAAAATCAGTCACCTCCTCAGGACGCTCGTCCAAAAGAAGTATCACCAACTCGGTTTCAGGCGAGTTCAACTGGATCGATTTTGCGATTTGCTTGAGTAAAATAGTTTTTCCTCCGCGAGGAGGCGCCACAATCAAACCTCGCTGCCCCTTTCCGAGCGGTGCCACAAGATCAACCACTCGGGTCGCGAGCCCCGCCCCATCATCGGCCCCCTCAAGCACAAAGCGCTCTTCCGGAAAAAGCGATGTTAGCGAATCAAAGTGAGTCGGCTGGCTGTAATCAACCAAGGCCGCACCATCGATCTCAAGAATCTCGAGAACCGAAAGAAATTTGTCTCGATGCTTAGGTGCCCGAATTGCCACTTTCAGTCGCTGCCCCTCGCGAAGGTTATACTCCTGTAGCATCTACACGGGCACATAAAGATCATCTGGAGAAGCCCTAAAACTGCGCGATTCATCCCGAATCATAGCATAATTCCCCCCCGTGAATTCCAAAATACCCTCCCCCTCAATGCGGGTCCCATGCGTCGCGTAGCAAGAGAGAATCGTGAATACCAACTGGGCGCGGGTCACCCGATTGGGAATCCGAACTGGCAAGCGCTCAACCTCATCATAAAGATCACTCAGCGACTCTCTCCGAAATCTACTTAAATCGATCTGCGCTGGCACCTCTGGCGGAGGTGGTGGAGGTGTCTCCACTTTTTTTGGAGCTTCTTTAGCTTCGGCCTCCTCAACCACCGAAATCTTCTCTTTCTTGGGCGTCTCGACCTCCGTATCCTCTTCTCCCGTTTCCTGAGAGGCTTTCACCTCCACCTGCTTTTCGGCTAACTTTTTGGAGGCTGCTTTTTTCTTTGCTTCAAGAGCCGCTTTTGCAGCCTTCTCAGCCGCTAACCGCGCAACCTCGGCAGCTTTCACCGCAGCTTCTGCAGCTTGTGCAGCAGCCAACTCGGCGGCCACAGCCTCGGCCATCGCATCATCCTTCTCGTCCACAATTGCCTCAACTTGGCGATCCAACTCCGGACCATTCTCAAGCTTCACGGTTTCAGCTGTTGCGTTCTTCGTCGCTTTTTTGGCAGCCTTTTTGGCAGCCTTTTTGGCAGCCTTTTTGGCTGCTTTTTTAGCTGCTTTTTTGGCCACAGGTTTTGCAGCCACGTCTTTGTTGGGCTCGATAGGCTCTTGCTCTTCAGTCATGAAATAGAAAGGGATTTCAGGAATCGTGCGAGTTGGCTCTCCATAATGGAGAGACTCCCCTCATTCCAAAAAACGACATCCGCTCTGGCAACCTTTTCCATAATTGGAAGCTGCGCTTTGAGAATCGATGAAATCATCCTGTCTTCGAAGTGACTCCGAGCCTTGAGGCGGTTCCGTTGCGTAGCTTGAGAAGTAGCCACGACCAGATTTAGCTCCTGACCAAAATCAAATCCGCTTTCAAAAAGAAGCGGCACATCTGCGACAAACAGCGTCGTTGGAGTTGTTTTAGAATAAAAATTTAGTTTCTCAAGACATTCCTTTCTTACTTTTGGATGGAGAATAGTCTCCAACTTCTCCCTTGAATTCTCGTTTTCGAAAACAAGTTTCCTTAGAGTCGCGCGATCCAGAGATCCGTCCATCTTGATCACAGATTGCCCCAAAGTCTCCGAGATCTCCTCTAAAACCTCTTGCGCCTTCAACAGACATCGCACCGACTCGTCGCAATCAAAAAATGCGGACGTCGGCATCAGGCGATTTATCATCTTCCCTGCCGTCGACTTCCCAGTCGCAATTCCACCGCTCAGCGCTAACACTCGCATAGAGGAATACTCTCCTGAAACGCTAAAAGATACCAGCCCCGGCTCCAAAAACAAAAAAGCGGGATCTGAATGACAGATCCCGCCCTGAAAGATTTATTCCGAATTAATCTCCGGGGAGACTTGGAAGGGCCGTGTCTGCAGCAGCACCGCCAACTTGAGGCGCGGTCGCTGTATCACCACCATTCACACGCTTACCAGTCGCATCAATGATCTCAGCAGTCACGAAGATGATGAGGTTACTCTTGATGTGATTTTGAGCCTTGGTCTGGAAAAGTCGGCCAATGTAAGGCAAGTCACCAAGGACAGGCACTTTGTCTTCGACACTTTGGACATCTTCGCGCATCAGACCACCAACAGCCACCGTATAGCCATCATAGATCGTCAGACCGGTCTTCACGCTGCGGACCGAGAAGACTGGCATCTCGATACGGTTTTCTGTGATCACGACCTGCACAGGGTTTCCAAGTGCGTCAGTTGCCGGAGCCGTAATCGGGCTACCATAATTAATGAAACCCTCAAACTCAACGATCGTCGGAGTGAAACGAAGCTCAATGATGCTGTCATTTGCATCGATCTGGGCTTCGACCTCAAGAGTGACACCAGTGTTCTTGGTATCAAATGCCGAGGGCGTTGCAGGAGTCACGGGGAAACCGGCACCACCGCCACCGCCGCCAACACCACCTTGCTGGTTGCCAATTCCACCACCAACTTGGTTAGGAAGCTCGGGTGGTTCGTATTCGGTTGGGTAGATAAACTCGCGGATGATTTCGATTGTAGCATTTTGACCCGGAAGGGCCACAACGCTCGGCGCAGTCATAATGTCAGCACCTTTTTTCTGGGCGAGACCGCGCATAATCATTTGAACCTGGCCACTACTAAACAATCCCGTCATCGAGAGGATGCCAGGAGCAACACTGTTAGCTGCAGCAGTCCGAGTCGGATTGTTTAAGATCGCATCAATGCTGTTACGATTGACCGCAGCAGAACCGCTTCTGAGGCTAGAGGTTACGATGTTGGAAACGTTCTCTTGGGGAGATGCAGGAATCCCGGGGATGTTTACCCGATCTACCGTTCCAATAAAGTCGGTATTGTTGCGAGCAGTTCCGCTTCCAACGGTGCCACCACCAAGGAAGTAATTGCTACCCACACCAAATGGAGTAGCGATCCAATCGAAGCCTAGCTCCTCACCATTCTCCTGGGAAACCTCCACAAACTTGGTGGTGACCCGAATCTGGCGGGGAGTGTCATTGATCGCAGCCTGCACGATACCATCGATCAACTCGAGATTCGTTGGGGTGTTCCGCACAATCAGAGTGCTCGAACTTTTCAGAAAACTAGCCGAGGAATTCGGAGGGAAGGAAACTCCATTCTCTTTGAGGAGAGTCACGATATCTTTGCGAGGTTCGATCCCTGCTGGGCCGTTATCGTCACTTGCAGCGAATGGATCGGGATCACCTCCGGCGCCACCACCCTCACCACCACCACTTGTAGTGATGAAAGTCTCAAAGGTAGGAGGAACAGTCCAGCGACG
>MDTC01238395.1_pt1 | contig 10280 bp, 7 predicted proteins | sample 811181 | NCBI WGS metagenome assembly MDTC01 (sample SAMN05326644, study PRJNA326480) | marine metagenome | isolation source: seawater | place: Pacific Ocean: North | collected 2011
GGGGGCGAGTTGCGCAGGATCAGCCAAACTATGGTCGGCCCGCTGACGAGCGCAGTACTGGGTCAAGTTCGGGTGGACAAAGCCTTTATGGGGACGATGGGCTTTTGCCTGACCAACGGATTGACCACCACGGATCCCAACGAAGCCTACGTCAAGAATCTGGTTGCCGAACACGCCAATCAGGTGATTTTGCTGGCGGACTCGTCCAAAGCCGAGAAAGTGTGCTTTGCCAGGGTTTCGGATTGGGACAAGGTCGACTGCCTGGTATCGGATGACAAATTGCCTCCCTCTTTTGCCAAATCATTACGAAAACTGGGTCCGAAAGTCCGGATGACCTGAAACCTTACAAGCCAAGAAGAAGGAGAAGATAACCATGGCCACACCTATCATTATGCCTCGCCAAGGACAATCGGTCGAGAGTTGCATTCTTACGGAATGGAAAGTTGAAGTTGGGCATGAGGTTGCCGAAGGGGACGTCCTTGCGGTCATTGAAACCGACAAAGCCAGCTTCGATCTCGAATCCACGGCTTCGGGAAAAGTTCTGGCGCTCTTTTGGGAAGCGGATGATGACGTCCCTGTTTTGGCGAACGTCGCCGCCATTGGAGAAGAGGGGGAAAACGTCGACGACCTTCGTCCGGCTGGAGCGGAACCTTCCGCGCCACCCGCCGCGGACCCGGAACCTTCTTCGAGTCCCGGCCCCGCGAACCCTCCCGGCCCCGCAACGGAAGTTACAAACTCCGAACCATCGCATTTCGCATCTGCGGGATCCGGAGCGGGAATCAGCCCACGAGCCCGAAAGGTCGCCATGAGGCACGGAATTGATCCCGAAACCTTGGAGGGAAGCGGTCCCGGCGGTCGAGTGATCGAACGAGACGTTGAAGCCGCTCGCCTTGGTCGCCCCCGTTTGAGCGCGAGCGCCGCGGTTCGGGCTCGCGAAGAGGGATTGGAGCCACCTCGTCGAGGCAGTGGTCTTGCTGGAATGGCGCTGGCTTCGGACATGAAACAACCGGGTGCGATTGAGGGGGCCGAAATTCAACCGGTCAAAGGCATTCGCAAGGTCATTGCCGAACGGATGATGCAATCCTTGCAATCGACCGCTCAGCTTACCTTGCACGCTTCCTTCGAACTGACCGCCGCTCAGGCCTTCCGCAAACAAAGGCAGGAGGAGGGAAAAGCCAAGGTTTCCCTGAACGACCTGATTGCCCATGGCATAATCCAAGCCCTGTCCTCCCACCCGCAAATGAATGCCCATTTTTTGGGAGACCGGCTCGCAACCTTTGAAAAAGTTCACTTGGGCGTGGCCGTGGATACCCCCAAGGGACTCCTGGTTCCCGTGGTTCGAGACGCTTCCGATCTTTCCCTTGACGATCTGTCTTCCTCCATCAAGAAAGTGGCCATTGCCTGCCGTGAGGGAACGATATCGCCGGATGATCTGAGCGGTGGTTCCTTCACCCTGACCAACTTGGGAATGCTCGGAGTCGAGACCTTCACCCCGGTATTGAACGCTCCGGAGGTGGCCATTCTTGGCGTGGGAGGGATTACGCTTAAGCCCAAAAGGCTGGAATCGGGCGAGGTGGTCTATGCGGATTTTCTTCCGCTGAGTCTGACGATTGATCATCAGGCGATTGACGGCGCTCCTGCCGCTCGATTCTTGCAAACCTTCGTTTCACACCTCGAGCAAAATCCCGGGGAAGAACTTTCAAAAACCAAAGAAGAAGCATAAAGAATGAAATATGATTTTGCAGTCATTGGGGCCGGCCCCGCCGGGTACGTCGCCGCCAAGAAAGCCGCCGCCGCGGGTTTGAAGACCCTACTGGTGGAAAAGAAAAAGCTCGGAGGGGTCTGTCTGAATGAAGGATGCGTGCCATCCAAAACCCTCCTTCAGGCAGCGAAGACCTATCACCATGCCAAGCATGGTTCGATTTTCGGCGTGGAGGTGGAGGGCTTGAGCTTCGATTTCCCCAAGGCCCATGCTCATAAGAATCAAGTCATGGATCGCATGCGGGACGGGATTGCAGGTTTGATGAAAAAATACAAGGTCGAGGTCATCGAGGGCGATGCCCGTCTGCTGCCCGGGCTCAAAATCTCGGTGAATGGAGAAACTCATGAAGCCGATAACGTTTTGCTTTGTACCGGATCCTCTCCGGCCAAACCTCCGATTCCGGGGATTGATTCCGAACAGGTCGTCGATTCCACCGGCATCCTCAACCGTGAAAACCTCCCCGATCGATTGATCATTGTCGGTGGAGGCGTGATCGGCTGTGAATTTGCCTGCATGTACGCATCGGTTGGCGTTCCGGTTACGGTGCTGGAGGCAATGTCCGAGATCTGTCCTAATTTGGATAAGGACGTGGCCGCGGTTCTCCGTGAGGAGCTCACCGGCAAGGGAGTGGAGTTCAAATTGAACACCACAGTCGAATCCATCGAGCCCAACTCGGTCAAGTACGCAAACTCCGAAGGCAATGGAAGCGTGGACGGTGATTTGGTGCTCGTAGCCACCGGTCGCAAGCCCAACGTTTCGGATTTGGGACTGGAGGATCTGGGGTTGGATTTTGATGCCCGGGGAGTCCGCGTGAATGACAAGGGAGCCACGAACGTTCCCGGTTTGTGGGCTGCAGGAGACGTTACCGGACAGGCCTGGTTGGCTCATTCGGCGAGCCGTATGGCCGAAGTCGTGGTCAATAACCTGAACGGACGAGTCGACCATATGCGTTTCGACAAGATGCCCGCCGTGGTGTATACCAGCCCTGAAGTGGCGGTCGTGGGCTTGACCAAGGAGGAGGCCGAGGCCAAGGGTTTGAAGGTCAAGGTTGGTCGCATTCCCATGAAAATCAATGCCCGTTATCTTGCCGAAAACCCGGACGAAGCCGGACTATGCAAAGTGGTGCTGGAAGCGGAAACGAGACGACTGCTCGGCGTTCATATGGTTGGTGGGGCCTGTTCCGAAATGATCTTCGGCGCCACCGCAATGTTGGAAACCGAATTGAGGGAAGATGAAATCGAAGAAATCGTTTTTCCACATCCCACCACTTCCGAAATCATGAAGGACGTCTTTATGGCCGTTCGTTAACGCACTTGCCCAATCTCAAACTTTTCAATTCGTCATGCCAAAGTCACAAATCGTAGAACCTGCGGAAGAACGCAAAGCCGGAAGCATTCCATTTGCCGAAATTCCCCTTAATCAATACCAACAGGATCTGGCCAAGGAAAAGGAGGCCTATGGCGCCGACGCCCTGGTCGGGATGTACGAGGATATGCTCCTGATACGAGAATTCGAAAGCATGCTTCAGAGTATCAAGACGCAAGGCTCCTATGAGGGGATCGAGTACGATCACAAAGGTCCGGCTCACCTTTCCATCGGTCAGGAAGCATCCGCAGTCGGTCAGGCATTTCTGCTGGACGTGGACGATCATATCCTCGGTTCTCACCGCTCCCATGGAGAAATTCTCGCCAAGGGTATGTCTTCGATACGCAAGCTTGATGATGATGCGCTTTTGGAGATTATGAAAAATTTCCTCGGAGGGGACTGTTTTCGAATCGTCGAAAAGGAAGATTCGAGAGACGTCAAGGATCTCGCGAGGAACTTTCTCCTATACGGAGCTCTTGCCGAGATTTTCGGACGAGAGAACGGATTCAATCGTGGCTTGGGCGGATCGATGCATGCGTTTTTCCCTCCGTTTGGAATTCTTCCCAACAACGCCATCGTTGGCGGATCCGCGGACATTGCCATGGGAGCGGCGCTTTTCAAAAAGGTGAACCGTAAGAGTGGAATCGTAATTTCCAACGTGGGAGACGCTTCCATGGGCTGCGGACCGACTTGGGAAGCGATGAATTTCGCTTCCATGAGACAGTTCAGAGAGTTGTGGGATGAGACAATGAGAGGCGGTCTTCCGATCATCTTCAACTTCATGAACAATTTTTATGGCATGGGGGGCCAGACCGCCGGGGAAACCATGGCTTTCGATTATCTTGCCCGAGTCGGAGCGGGGGTGAACCCCGAATCCATGCATGCCGAGCGAGTGGACGGATACAACCCTCTTGCGGTGGTTGATGCCATCAAGCGGAAGAAGGCTTTGATTGAGAATGGTGACGGACCGGTCCTGCTCGAAACCATCACATATCGCTATTCCGGGCACTCGCCTTCCGATGCGTCCTCTTATCGATTGAAGGAAGAGATTGACGCTTGGCAAGCCATTGACCCTCTTCATGCCTATGCAAAGGAACTGATGGACGGCGGGATGCTTTCGGAGGAGGGGATCGATCAAAGGCAGGCGGACGTGACCAAGGCAATGACTCAGGCGTATCGTCTGGCCTCGGATCTCGAAGTGTCCCCACGTCTGGCTTCCGAAAAAATCGGTGGACTCATGTTCTCCAAGAGAAAAGTCGAGAATTATGATCCGGAGCGTACACCCGAATTGATTCTAAAAGCCGAGGAAAACCCCCGTGTGCAAGCTTTGGCAAAAAAGTCCCGAGCGGGCGTCATCGACGGAAAGCCGGTATCCAAAAACAAGGTCTTTCAATACCGCGACGCAATTTTCGAAGCCGCCTTCCATCGCTTTCAGAATGACTCGACCCTTGTCGCTTATGGAGAGGAAAACCGGGATTGGGGTGGGGCTTTTGCCTGTTATCGCGGCTTGACCGAGTCTCTTCCCTATCACCGCCTTTTCAACTCTCCGATTTCCGAGGCGGCGATCGTGGGGAGCGCGGTTGGATACGCTCTTGAGGGCGGTCGGGCTTTGGTTGAATTGATGTACTGTGACTTCATGGGGAGGGCGGGAGATGAAATCTTCAACCAATTGGCAAAGTGGCAAAGCATGTCTGCCTGCATTCTGGAAATGCCGGTTGTCTTGCGTGTTTCGGTAGGCTCGAAATACGGCGCTCAGCATTCTCAGGATTGGAGCGCCATTGTCAGTCACATTCCCGGATTACAGGTTGTTTTTCCTTCCACTCCTTATGATGCCAAGGGAATGCTCAACACCGCTCTGGCCGGCAGTGACCCGGTGATTTTCTTCGAAAGCCAAAGGCTTTACGACATTGGGGAGCTTTTTGAAAAGGAGGTTCCTGCGGACTACTATGAGATTCCCTTTGGCCCGCCCGCTCAAAGAAGGGTGGGGAAGGACCTGACCATGATAACGGTCGGAGCGACCATGTATCGAGCGCTAGAGGCGGCGGACGTTTTGGAGCAAAAGTACGGACTCACGGTTGATTTCTTCGATTGTCGATCGATCAATCCCCTGGATTACGACCCGCTCATCGAATCGGTCCGCAAGACCGGTAAGGTCGTCCTCTCTTCGGATGCCTGCGAGCGTGGCTCGGTTATGCATGACATCGCATCGAACCTCAGTCAGCTCGCCTTTGACGAATTGGATGCTCCCCCCGTGGTCGTGGGTTCGCGAAATTGGATCACTCCGTGCGCCGAGGTCGAATCCGATTTCTTTCCGCAGCCGGAATGGATCGTGGATGCGGTTCACGAAAGAATCATGCCCTTGCCGGGCCATCAATTGAGCACCAACCCGACTACGGGTGAGTTATTGAAAAGGCAACGAGCGGGCGTTTGAGCAATCCCGAGAAACTTTCATGCCCGAGTGACACTTTGATTATGAGCGCCTCCCAAACCTTTTCCGCGCAGGCTCGAGTTTCCCAACTGAGGGAATTGGCCCGTGCCCCCCATCAGGGCATTTATTTGACTGGTCCGGATCAGATTGAACTGAAGACCGATGAATTGCCCAAGGATTGCTTTGACGGAAAAAACTTTCTGCTCGCGAGTTTCGGAAACTGTCGCTGCGCTTCGGATGCAAAAGCAATTCGTCAATTCGACGGTCATGCCAGAGTCCCCTCCGGAACCGATCAGGTTGCCTTGGGTCACGAAACCCTACAACTGGTTCTGGACGCTCCCGAAGAGTCTCATTTGAAGTCGGGTGACTTGGTCGTTGTGACTCCGGGGCATGCCAGCGAACCGATTGATCCCCAGAGTTTCGAACCTGAAAAATCGGGAGTTCTCGCTGCCTTGGGCTATTCCTATCGTTATCTGGGAGGGTTGCGGCAATTCAATACCGTACCCGGCAAGGCCTCCGAATTCGTGAAGTCCCAAGGATTCGGAAACCTCTTCAATAAGGCAGTTCCCAAAACGGATACCAGTCTGATTTCACTGGCTCATGCCGAACCCTTCGCCTGCAACTACGGGACCAACAAGAACATCTTCACTCTGGATGCGGATGGGCGGTTTCGATACGGTGTCCCGCCCCGGTCCATTGTCACTTATCTTTCGGGAACGGCTCGCATGGCAATGATCAACCTGACCATTGTGGCTTCGGTTCCGGATGATCAGCTTCCTTGCGTGGTTTACGTAACCGGTTCCCAAGCCAAGCTGGATGAAATGGATTCCTACGCGTTGGTTGAGGACTTGCGGGCTCGGGGAACAAGAGTGGTTCTTATCGACCGTAAGGATCCCGACATTATCGACAAACTCACGGAATATGGAAAATCCGAGGTGGTCTGGACCAATTACGCATCCAAGGAAACTTATGATCAGGCCGTCGCGATCCTTGCCGAAGGTGGGAATTTGAACAGTTATGCGGGAGCAGTGGATCCTGACTTGCTCATTCGAATGCCAGTTTCGCAAGCTCAGCGATTCGGTTCCCATAAAGAGGAAGCCGAAGCCCAATTCGAGGCGATGCATCATAATCTCGCTCCCAATGACCCAAATCGTTTCCGTGGACTTGCCCGGGAACCCAAGGTTGGCTTGGTCGGATTTGAGGAGGGGAGCGAGCGAGAGCAGGCCTATCTCGATTTGATTCCTTCGGGTACTCCGGTTTTTCGATCCGGTTCCACCGAACTTAGTCAAGGGCATGAAGCTTTGTCGGAGGATGATCTTGTCACCGATCTGTTTATTGCAGGCACAGGGGAGGAAGCGGCCCAAGCCTATGAATTCTGGGAATCCAGGCTCGCACGTTCCGCAGCCGTCAATTTCGTGGATGGTGAGGTTGTTGTCCCAATCCGTTCTAGACAAGCCCACTACGTTTCCAGACATCAAATTTGCGGTTCCAACGTTCCTTGGCATATGACCAACACTTCGGAACCCCATTCGGATGACATGATCGAACAAGCTTCCAATCCGGTGAGTTTCGACTGGATGGTCAAGGGAGTTTGTGGGTTGCGGTCGGTGACCACCATGATGAGTGAGGTTGAACGAGACCAACCTTTCGGATCCTTTTTCGCCTTTACCGAACTGCCCGACTTGCCCTTTGTGGAAACCAGCTCCAGCGCCTTCCGGGCTGCCGCGGAAAGCGCATCTTCCGAAGCCAGGTCGGCTTTGACTGAGGCGGCTCAGGTCTTGGCCGAGAATCAGGAAGCCTGGTCGCGGGAAGCCGAAGAGGCACTGTATCGAGGATATGGAGTTCCTTATCCCTTGAATCTTTCTTGAATGATAATTGCAAAAGACAGGAGTGAGCCATGAGTTGGACGAATTTGGAGAATAAGGTCGTAGTTGTAACCGGAGGGGCGGCAGGCATTGGTTTGGCGGTGGTCAAAGGTTTGGTCGAAGTTGGAGCGCAGGTCATGATCGCCGATTTTTCCGAGGAAGCGGGCTTCCGGGCGGTGGAGGAGGCGCATTCCGATGGTTCCGGACAAGCTGATTTTTACAAGTGTGACGTAACTTCCAAAAAGGATGTGGATGCCCTTATCGAGGCGACCGTGCAAAAGTGGGGAACGGTGGACGCTCTGGTGAATAATGCAGGCATCAACGTACCCCGATTGCTGGTGGATCCCGCAGGCAAGGAAGAGCTGACCGAAGAGATCTGGGACAAGGTCTTTGCAGTTAACGTAAAAGGTCAGTTTCTCTGCGCCCAGGCAGCCGCTCGTCAGATGTTGGCGAGTGGAAGGGGGGGCGTTCTGATCAATATGTCATCCGAGTCCGGGCTGGAGGGTAGCGAAGGCCAAAGCGTTTATGCCGCGACGAAGGCAGCCAATCAAAATATGACGCGTTCCTGGGCAAAGGAGCTCGGAGACCAAGGAATTCGCATCGTTGGAGTCGCTCCCGGAATTATGGAAACCACGGGCATGAGGAGCGAATCATACGAGGCTTCGCTTGCCTATACCAGAGGAATCTCCGTTGAAGATCTGCGAGCCAAATACGGAAGCACTTCATCGATTCCCTTGGGCCGAAGTGGAAAGCTTTCCGAAGTTGCCGATCTTGTGGTGTTCTTGGTATCCGAAAGGGCCTCCTACTTGCATGGAACGACGATCAACCTGTCTGGAGGAAAATCGAGGGGATAGACCCTCGAAGCATTCTTTCTCAGGCTACCAAGTGGTGACTCCCTTGGCGAGAATCAGGTTTGCATAAATTCTGACGTCGCCGGTCATAACCACCGCGAACGCCTTTTGGGTACGATCGTAAAAATCGTATTTGTCCACTTGAGCGATGGGTGCGGTGTCGGGGTAGTGCGCTTGAACGATTTCAGCATACCCATCGTGCACCTTCTGGTAAGCGGACGCGATTTCCGGATTGGCTTTGTCCTCCGGCAAGGGTCCCATCATCATTACGGGTTGCTCCATGACGTGATCCAGGACGAACAATGGGAGAATGGCATCGAGTAGGTCATTGATTCCGAGACCGTCTGCCCGAATGATGTTGTCGTTACAACTCTCTCCGGGAAAATGGGCATCCCCAAAAACGATTTCGTCATGGTGACCCATGCGGTAAAGAGTTTCCAAAAGGCTAGGACTGAGTAGTGGTGAGATTCCGCGAAGCATAATCAAAGGGTTTAAGTCTTCGTTGAATTCGAGTCAAGGCGAGGAATGCTTCGAAAAGCGAATTCACGCAAAAAAAAGCGCCATGATTATGGCGCTTTCAAAAGATACGGTCTACGGCCTGCAAATCCTTCCTTTTGCGGGTAGTAGTTTTGATAATTTGGTGAAGGAGCAGAATTTCGACTGGTTAATCTTTCGTTAGTCTACTATAGAGCAACTTTCGGCTTTTGTCCAATTTTTGAGAATTTTTTTGATGATTCCTCAGGCCTGCTTATTCGATCAAGGCCTGCAAGTGGGAAAGAACGGACTTGGACAGCCCGCTGAGGTCATATCCGCCCTCAAGAATCGAAACCACTCGTCCATCGCTATGTTCCTTGGCCAAGTCCCCAACCAACTCAGTAAGATCAAAAAAATCTTCATCGACCAATTGGAAATGGCCGAGCGGATCACCCTTTCTTGAATCGAATCCCGCGGAGACGATGATCAGTTCCGGTCTGAATGCATTCATCTTGGAGACTAGCTTCTCTCCAAAGGCCATTTCGAGTATTTCTTTCCTGCCCGCGCCAGCGGGGAAAGGGCAGTTGAGTGTATGCCCCATGCCTTTGCCTGTCCCGTTTTCCTCCGCCCCACCCGTTCCGGGATACCAAGGGGCCTGGTGAGTGCTCAGAAAGAAGACCGAATCGTCGTCATAGAAAACGTCTTGGGTGCCGTTCCCATGGTGGACGTCCCAATCAACGATAAGAACTTTTCCAATCGCATGTTTTTGCTGAGCGTATCGGGCGGCAACGGCTGCGTGATTGAAGATGCAAAAACCCATCCCCTTGGTCGGAGTGGCGTGATGACCCGGCGGACGGGTCAAGCAAAAGGCATGACTTCCCAAGTTGCCCAAAACGTGATCAACCGCAAGAAGAGAGCCGCCGGTGGCGCGCAAGGCGACCTTCCAAGAGTCCGATGATACGTTCGTGTCACCGGTGCTCAGCGTACTCTTGCCCTCTTCGATTTCCTTTTGAACTTTTCTGAGATAATGAGGGCTGTGAACTCTTTCGAGATGGGCAATTTCACAGGAATGAGTTTCCAAGGCCAGAGTCTTATCCAGAAGGCCTGATTTTTCGAGTTCCCGGTAAACGAAACTCGCTCGATTGCTCCGTTCGGGATGCGCCGCTCCCGGGTCATGGTTCTTCAGGAATGAATCGTAATGAAAACCACAAGCCATGAGGGAACTTTTCCGGGGAAGACTAAGTTTTTTTGGTTTCCGCAACCAGCTTATGAAAAGCTTCGAATAGGTGATTGGCGTCATTCGGACCGGGGGACGCCTCGGGGTGGTACTGAACCGAGAAAACCGGACGGTCTTTGAGCCTTAACCCAGAGACGGTGTTGTCGTTTAAGTTGTATTCCGTAACCACGGCGCCCATTTCCTCCAGCTTTTCCTTGTCGGAGGCAAATCCATGGTTTTGCGAGGTTATGGAAACTCTTTCGCTCTCGACGTTTTTGACGGGCTGGTTACCGCCTCGATGACCGAACTTGAGCTTGTA
>MDTC01253472.1_pt1 | contig 10280 bp, 6 predicted proteins | sample 811181 | NCBI WGS metagenome assembly MDTC01 (sample SAMN05326644, study PRJNA326480) | marine metagenome | isolation source: seawater | place: Pacific Ocean: North | collected 2011
AAATATGGAGTAAAAAACATTCAATACAGTTAGGTATATAGAAACAAGGTATTCCTTATATATGTAGTAAAAAATATGGAGTGAAAAACATTCAATACAGTTAGCTATATAGAAACAAGGTATTCCTTATATATACGTAGTAAAAATATGAGGTAACAAATATGGAATAAAAATATGACACAGTCATAAAGTATAAATTCACAAATATAATTTTGTAGTTCTATGAAATTAATTAAAAAACACTCTTACTAATACAACTGGTTTCTTTCCTTTGTAGTTCATTAATTTAGAAGCCAATCAAAATTCTGTCCACTTCAAAAGAAGTTTTCAGAAAGCCCTTATAATCAAAATATTTTGTCAAATTTGCTACTATAACAAGAATAAATTTTATATCCAGATTTATTTAGTATTTTGTTTATATTTTCATTTTTTGTTATTAAAGCATCATATTTATAGTAAAAACACAAATGTACTATTGGATTTATAGGTAAATATGCTATATTCGAAATAATTTATTTTCAGATTTACGGTGCCCCTAACGATTAGTGCTGCTTCAGTTAACGCTTTAATTGCTGATCCATCTTCCATTACTGGATATAGCGCATCAACAGCTATAGTTATTGAAGGTCAGATTACCACTGCCCAAGCTTCTCAGCTTAATACAGTTGTTGCTCCATCCATTACTGCAACTGTTGCTCCAGCTGCAGCTTCAGTTTTAAGTGCAATAACAGTTCGTTCAGATAGAACTAATGCATTTACACTTACACCAACTGAAACATCTGCCACTGCATCTGTATTAAAAGGCGTAAAGGATAAAACATCTCTTAATGGTGACTTTTCTAATGTCACAACCATAGCTGCTTCTCCTTCTGCAGATATCACAGCTTTATTTGCTCCCTTAGCTAGTGATGGCACCACAGCTAACAGCACATTCAAAATAGATATAACTATTAACGTAAGTGATACTTCAATAGCTGCATCCACCTTAAACGCTATAAATTTACTATCAAGTACAGCTATAGTTGCTCCAGCTACAACAATTACTGGTGGTGCGGCTGATGTTAAGTCTGCCCTTGGCGCTGGAATTGCACATGAAGATGATGTCGCCGTAACGATTACCGAAGCTACAACTAATGCAACACTTTTAAATGATGTTAATGCTCTTACCTTAGGGTTGGTAACAGTTCAATCTTCAGCAATTACCGGTACTTATGCAGCTGTTAATACTGCTTTAGCAGCAAATGCAGGAGCTGGTGCAATTACTGGTTTAGGTGCTGCTAACGTAACTCTTACAGCAGCTAATGGTACGGCAGCAAATTATACACCTACAGAAATAAATACCATAGACGCACTGACTACTGGTACTATTACTGCCTCAACTGCTGCGGCTACAAAAGCACTCATTTTAGATACAGCTAATGGCGGAACCAATGGTCTAGACAAACTTGATGGAACTCATAACATAACCATTCCAGCTATAACTGACGCTAGTATTTCTGGAGAGCAATTAAATTCAATAGATGCTAAGACAACAGTAGCTATTACTACTAATGCAACTACTATCACTGGAGCTTATGCTGCTATTGCAGCTGCTTATGCATCTAACGGTATAACAGGCTTAGGAAATGAAGCGATAACTGTTACTGGAGGAATCACAGTAACTCAGGCTAATGCACTTAATGCTTTAACTCCGGGTGTTGTAACAGCAACTATCAGTACTGCTGATATGGCTACTCTTGCAGGCCTTACAGATAATTTAGATAGTAACGGAGTTCAGGTTAATAATGGTGCTACTCCACCAGTCGCAGTAGAAAATGTCTATACAATTGTCCCAACAGATACAACAGTTGCAGCAACAGCTTTAACTGCCCTTAATTCCAAGACAGCTAACGGTACAGCTATTGATGCCACAAATATAACCACGATTACAGGTACATTGGCTGAAGTTGGCGCAATTTACACTTCCACTGGCATTGTTACTGGTATTTCTAATCTTAATAATGAAGCAGTAACTATATCTGATACAGGTTCAATTGATGCAGACCTATTTCAACAAATTAACGCTGCAACGACTGGAACAGTTACGATATCTGGAACAGTCACTAATTTAACTGGTACAGCTGCAAATATTGCTGCTTTATATGTAAGTAAAGCTACTACTCCCCCAGATACAGCTTTTACAAATAATCCAACCATAACAATTACTGGTGCTACTGCAGCAGCAGCTGACTTAATAGCTATTGACGCTGCAACAACTTCAACGGTAACAGTAAATGCCGCAAAAATTACAGGTACTAAAGCTCATATAGATACTGTATTAACTGCAAACGCAGCAACTCCAGTAGACGGTAATACAATAACTGGGATAGCTGTATCTGGGGCAAATGCAATTGTTCTTGATATATCTACTCCTGTTGCCATAGCTAATTTAGAAACATATACCGGTTTGACAACCGGAGAAGTTACTGCAGAGGTTGTTGGAACTAACATATCTACCCTTTTACTTGATGCTAATAAAGCAAAAATGGGTACAGGTAATAAATTATCGTTCACCGTAACCGGTTCAACAGTTGCTGGTCCTGCTGCATCAGACGACATTTTAGCAGCAGATTTAATTGCACTAAATGCGCTTACTTCAGGATCTATACTAGCAGTTACAGCTGGAAGCATTAAGGGTTCTATTGCTGATTTAAAAACTGTTTATAATGCTAATACAGCGAAAGCTGCTGGTCCTGCTGCACCTGCTGGTTCAGTATTTAGTGGGCTTGAAGCTGAGCCAATGGTTGTATCCGATACAGCAATTAATGCTTCAGATTTAATATATTTAACTGGCAAAAATGGAGCATTAACAGTTACTCATGCTGCTACTCATCTTTCAGGAACAAGTGCTGAAATATTAGCGGTATACACAGCTGATGAGCAGGGATCTCCTACTATCGCCGGTACTACTATTAATACAATCCTCACAGTAACCGATTCCTCAATATCTACTACTAATCTTGGTCTCGTAAATGCAAAATCGAATGCTGCTGTAACTTTCACTGGTACAACGCTTTCAGGTTCTGGAAACGATTTAGAAGATGCTCTACTTAGAAATGTTGGTTTAAAGTGGAACGTCCGTGATACTTCAACTAATGCTGCAACTAACGAGTTTCTTTCAGGATTAGATGCGGTTAATTTAGTTGCTACTGCTCTAACTCCTGCAGAAATTAGTTTTCTTGAAGATTACACTACAGGTACGATCAGTGCTGCGGTAACAGGTGGTTCAGCTGCAGCTCTTTTAGGTGCTTCTAAAATTGATACTCTTTCAAGAGTTCATAATCTAGCAATAACAGTTACTGACGCTTCATTTACTGCAGCAAATATAGCTGCATTAAATGCTAAAACATCTGGTACAGTTACTGTCAATTCAGCAACAATTTCAGGTAATTCTTCCCAACTCTTAGCTGCTTACGCAGCAAATGACACAACTGCTGTTGATAATTTAGGAAACGAAAATCTAACGGTAACAGGTGGAATTTCTGTTTCTGATTTAAATACTCTTGCTTCTAAAACATCAGGCATAATCACTGCGACAATTACTGATACTAGTGCAGCCACACTTAAAACTATTTCAGAATCAGGTCATAGCCTCACAATATCCATAGCCGATACAACAGTTACTGCAACTGATGTTAGTGCTATTGATGCATTAACTGCTTCAGATGTAACAGTTGGGGCAACCACAACTATCAGCGGTTCACTGACTGAAATTGAAGCTGTGCAAGCATTGGCAACAGCCGGAACAACAGTTCTTAACAATAACCCACTTACTTTCACTGAATCACTTACAAGAGTTCAAGCAAATATTCAGCATGCTCTGACTACAGGAATTGTTACAGCTACTATAAGTGATACAGTTCTTGCAGAACTTACTCAGTTGACAGGTACAGCTAATGGCGCAAATGCTTATACAATCACCACTTCTGAGACTTCATTAACTGGTGCTCAAATAATTGCAATTAATACAAGGACGACAGTACCAGTCAATGCAAGTTCGGTAACAACTCTTTCTGGTACTGCGGCAGACATATTAACCGTTCTAGTAGAGAATTCAGATTTTGACACTGATTACACTACTGCGAAAGCAAGAACAATCACTGGTCTTGACGCTGTAGTTGTAACACCTACCGCTGGTCAAACTGCTACTGTTGCTCAAATTTTTGGGATCGAAAAATTAACTACTGGTCTTGTTACTGCAACAGTTGCTGCTGCTGGTGATGATCAGGATCTTGACTTCCTTATGAATACCACATCTGGTATTGGACTTACAAATCCTAATAACGCAATATCCGTAACAGTTGATGATGACGGTGGATCTCAGAATATTTCAGCTGCTGATCTAGTTACTCTTAATTCCAGAACTACAGGTTTAATAACAGTGACTGTAACAGCTATTTCCGGTTCAGTTGCGGATTTAAAAACTGCCTTTGCTGCAAACGCTAATCCAGCTGTCGCAGGAACTCAAATCACAGGTTTGCAGGCTGATAACGTAATTATTACCTTTCCAACAGGTGCTGCTACAACAATAGCTGCAACTGACTTAAACATTCTTGATGCCTATACAGATGGAACAATTGACTTTACTAACGCAACACAATTGACTGGTGTAGGTACCTTGGATGCCAATGGTGCTAGCCCAGTTAAAACTGCATTAGATCGCATGGTTGCAAATGAACTTATATGGGGTTCAGGTGGTACTGCTGATAAGCCTCCTGTCACACTATCTGGCAACGTTTCCGTCGCTGATGTCAACGTCATCTCTGCATTAACAGGCGGAGCTGTTACAGCGACTATTTCTGATGGAACTATGGCTGCACTTAACACCCTCAATAATGAGACTGGAAATGCCTATACCATCACGATTACTGATACCACTGCTGATGCAGGAGATTTAGATACTCTTAATGGTCGGGTAACCGTAGCTGTAAACGCAGCTGCTCTGACTTCAATAACAGGTACGCGTACAGAAGTAGATAGTGTTTACGCTGCCGATGCTGCTGATCCTAAAACAATTACTGGGTTAGGTAATGAGAACATTACTATTAGTTCAGCAAACCTTACTAGAACCCAAATCAATACTGCAGCTGCTTACACTACTGGATCTCTTAAAGCATCAGTAGCGGCTGATAGTATAGCTGATTATGGAACTATCACAGAGAATGGAAATGAACTTGCTCTTAATGTCACGGATGTAACAGTTGTTGCTGCAACTTTAAACAACCTTAGGGCTAGGACCACAGGTGTTGTAAATGTTCAAGCTACTACTATCAACGGATCATTATCTGATATTGGCGCACTCTATGCTGCTCAAACAGCTGGAACTGTTACAGGATTAGGAGCTGAAACTATAGGCATTACTGATACAGGAACAGTAGCAGCTTCAGATTTAAATGTAATTGATGGAATTAATGCCACTGCAATTAGTGCAGCGACTGTCACAGGTCTTACAGGCACTGCAACCGCTGTAAATACAGCATATGCCTCTACTACTGGTATTACTGGATTAGCAAATGAAGCTGTAACTATAACCGGTGCAACAACTGCTGCTGCAGATATAATCACTGCTAACGCTAATACTACGGGAGTAGTAACAGTCAATTCATCAACAATTACAGGTACTAAGGCTCAGATTGTTGATCTTTACGCAGCAAATACTGCTGGAACTGTTGCTGGATTAGGTAATGAAGCGATAACTATTACTGAAAATTCAATTACAGTAGCTGAAGCTAATGCGGTTGATGCTCTTACATCTGGAGCTGTAACTGCAACTATTGTTGATAACGATGTAGATACTCTCGCAACTCTTACAGGTACTGGAAATGCTTACTCAATAGTTGTTTCAGATACAGCAGTTTCTGCTTCAAATCTAAATACTCTTAATGCTAAGACTACTAGCGCTATTAGTGTTACTTCAACCTCTATCAGTGGTTCATCAACAGATCTTATAACTGCTTATCTTGCACAAGGTTCTGGAGTAACTGGTCTAGGAAGCGAAACAGTAACAGTTACGTCAGGACTTGCCACCACAGCTACAGTAAGCGCTCTTAAATTAAATGGCGGCTTTGACGCACCTAGTTATCTTGCTTCTAATACTGATGTATTGGCAGCTTTAGGAACAAATTCTAATAATGCTCATGGTCATTTTATTGATTATGGTTATGCTGAAACCCGTTCTCTTGACACCTTCAGTGAGTTAAGTTACATAGCTAGTTACTCTGATTTGATTGCTGCGTTTGGAGCAAATGGATCATCTGGTACGACTCATTTCGTAAATCATGGTTATAGCGAAGGTAGATCCTCTGATAATTTTGATGAGCTAGGTTACGTAGCAAGTTACTCTGACTTGATTACTGCAATTGGTTCATCCGCAACTGGTGCTGCTACTCACTATATTAATTATGGTTCTACTGAAGGCAGAACAGCCACATTTGATGCTTCATCATACCTCTCTAATTATGCAGATTTAAGTGCAGCATTTGGTTCCGATCAAGAACTTGCTAAAAAGCATTACATTGATTATGGTTATGCTGAAGGAAGAACAGTAGCATAAGTTTAACTACATTATCCTTTAGAAAATTTAAAATCTCTAACTATTGTCAAAATGGTTAGAGATTTTTTTTAGGGATGATTTAAAATTATTTCCTAGTTTTAAATTAAAAGAAATAATTGATCAATAAATTCAATACCATCAATGATTTCTCTTGATGAAAATAAGATAAATGAAAAATTAATTCTGTTTCAATAAGAAATACTGTTAAGAATGATTCTTATGATTTATTTATATAAATGGCACTTTTAACTAAAGTGTCTTTTCTTGGACAACTAGATATGAAGAGTGAAGATAAATTAGGTGATAACTAGATTGAGCCACTGAAAGTTATAATTATTGATCTTACTCTTAAAACTTCCTAAAACAAGAGTCTCCGATTAACAAGACTTTTATATAATTATTTTTTGAACTTTTAATTTGTAAAAGATAGTTAGGTTTTAACTTGAGAAGAGTTTTAACTTTAACAGAGCCATCGCTGCCATCCTTGAGAATATCAAAAAAACATTTTCTGCTACTTCTAGAAATAATTCCAGGCCAAATTGTAACTACTCCTAAAGAAAATCCAATAATAAGTGATGGAATTATTTTAAGATAAATTGTTTTATAAATTTTTTTAATTCTCATTTTAAAAAAGATTTTGTTGCGTTAATCTTTTACAATATTCGCCAATAAACTTTACTGGAACGTTACTTGCTGCAGATGCTTTTTGTTTAAATAACTCAGATTTTTCTTTGTCGTTTATAAAAGCTTTCATCTTTGCGCAAGCCCTTAAATCAGAATTATATTTGGATGTTTCTTTTAAGCTATTTGATATCGAAAACAAGAAATAACAAGTAATTGCTAATATAATTACACCTAAATTCTTTTCAATAAATTTATTCATAACATCAAACTAAAATAGAATTTTTTAAATCACCTAAGTCAAAATAACAAATATTTACTTTAAAATAAAGAAATTTATAACTAATTCAAATTCGACTTAAAATAAACCTTTTCAAATTACATACGAAATATTTTTTCAAATATAAACTCATTTCCAAGAAACCACACAATTAATCCGCCTAAAGAGAGAAATGGTGCAAAAGGTATAACTTGTCGAAACTTTAGGAAATTTGTAGATAAACCTAATAAACAATAGATTGCTGCAAGTATATAAGAAATACCTACTGCAAATAATGTACCAATAGGTCCAAGCCATAGAGCAATCATTGCTACTAACTTTGAGTCTCCTTTTCCAATTGCATCTTTTTTAAATATATATTTAGAAAAATATCGTAAACATTCAAATAATAAAAACGATATTGCTGAAGTAAATACTCCTTTAGCAATAAAATAAAAGTCAAAAAATTTATCATTTAATATTTCAATAGAAATTAATCCAAGAAGGCCTGAAATAATACCAAAGTTAATTAAACCTTGGGGAATCCAAAATTTTTTAATATCAATTAAAGATATGCAAATTAAAAGAGATAAAAATATCCAACTAATAAATATATTAAAAAATGAACCTGAGTTAGAGCTATAAATAGATGGAGAACTATTTATAAAAAAAATAAAAAGAGTTCCTGTTGCTAATTCAACTAAAGGATATCTTATAGAGATAGATGTATTACAATTGATACATTTTCCTCTTTGTATTAACCAACTTAATAAAGGTATATTTTCTTTCCAAGTTAAATTTTTTTTACACTTTGGACAAAAACTTCTTGGTTTTATTATTGATAAATTATTGGGAAAACGGAAAACAATAACATTTAAAAAACTACCTATGCAAGCACCTATAATAAAAGCTTGAAAGTAATTAAATGTAATCAATTTACTTCAAAAGTTGTACTTTTTTAGCTTAATGTATATAATTTTTTTATCTACTTAAAGTTTATTTAATTTCCGATTTGTTATGTTAATTTTAGAATCTTATTTAAAGAATATTAAAGTTCAAAAAGCTTTAAATACTAAACCTGGAGAAGAAGGGTTTTCACTTGTTGAACTTGTTGTTGTTATTGCTGTTTTAGCAATTCTATCTGCAGTCGCAATTCCTGCTTTTGTTGGAGTTCAGGCAAACGCTAGAGCTTCTGCAGTTAAAAATGGACTTGTAAATGGCGTAAAAGAATGTGTTGTAAAAGCAGCAGATAATTCAGCTACAACTTTTAATCAAGCTCAATCATTCGCTACTGCTGGAGCATTTAGAGGCTTTACAATTGGCCAATTTGGTGGAACTGGAGGAGGAAATACTTGTTACGCTGCTCAAGCAACAACTACTGATGTTAATGCAAATGCAACATTCACAATAGTTATGGATCCCACAACAGGTGTAGTTACTAGAGGTTGTTCAGAGAATGCAAGAGCAGGATGTGACGGAAGTGGCGGTGGAGCAGGTACTTGGTAAATTAAAAACATTTAATCCTTCTTACTAATCTCAAGATTAAGAATCTTGAGATTTTTTTAAATCTTGAAACTTAATTCTATAAAACTAGTTACAACTTTTTTAATTGGAATAGTATTAGCAAGTTGTCAAAATAAACAGGATAATTTTGACTTCAGTAATTTCAAAATTCCTGATAAAAGTACTATTAAAACTCCTAATAAAAGTACTACCAAAATTTCAAAACCAGAAAATTCTAGCTCTTCTAAATTAAAAAATAAAATAATTCAAGATAAATTAATAACATACAAGACAAAATCTGATGTTTTAAGTTTAGTAAAAATAGGCAAAAAAGATCCCTTTTCTAAAGGGGAAATTCAAGTAAATAAATTAAACTCTGATTTCAAATTAACTGGATTCATTAATACTAAAATAAAAAATTATGCTTTTGTAAGTTATCTAGATAATGAAGGAACAATTACAGAGGGTTATATAGGCGGAGAAAATACCAATTTATTACCTAATGGGGCAAAAGTTGTTAGTGTAAATCCGAAAAAAAAGGTATTAATTATAAATCATGAGAATAAAGAATTTATTTTTGAATTATAAAAAATTGATTTTATTTGTATGAAGTAACTTACTTGTTTATATTCATAAAAAATTATATAATTAAATCCTTAATTAATTTGGATATATTTTGAAAATATCCAACGATAAATATAATGATAGTGGCTTTACAATAATAGAGCTAGTAATAGTCATTGCCGGTTTAGCAGCTCTAAGTGCTTTCTCAATTCCAAATGTTTTAAATTCTTTAAGACTAAACAAAATTGAGGAGGCCAAAGCCATTATGAACGGATATGCCTCAGATTGTTTAGGGAAATATAGAGAATCCACTGATCCAGTTGATTTTATTGAGAATTCAACTCCAGATCAACTAGATAATACAAAATTGACTACTTTGGGCTTTGTGATTGATGGTAACAAGAATAAATGTTCTCATTTGGGTGTCAAACCTCAAAATGAAAACGAGGAAAATCTTTTTGCTTTTGATTTTAGAATGTCAAGTGAAGGTTTAATTCTAAAAACAGCTACACCTTCAAACAATCCTAGATTTTTAAATTCATGTAAAGGCTGGGCAGGTAATAATTGTGGACTATCTGATGCCCAAAAAGCGGAATTCGCTCGATTGGCTGCATTAGCTAAAGCAAAATCAGAATGTCTTTCAAAATATAGTAAATGGCTTAGTGATGGAAGTAGTGGTGAGGATGTAAGTTGGGATATTAATAATGAAACTTGCACTAAAAAAGTATTTGCATTTGAGGG
>MDTC01268078.1_pt1 | contig 10280 bp, 10 predicted proteins | sample 811181 | NCBI WGS metagenome assembly MDTC01 (sample SAMN05326644, study PRJNA326480) | marine metagenome | isolation source: seawater | place: Pacific Ocean: North | collected 2011
AAAGACACCATCTTCCGCATCTATTCCATGACCAAGCCCATCGTCAGCGTCGCCGCCATGACCCTGCACGAGGAGGCGAAGCTTTACCTATCGCAACCCATATCGGTTCATCTGCCGGCCTTCAAGGGGATGCGGGTCGGCCCACACTTCGAGCCTGCGGCGCGGGCGATCACGGTGCAGGACCTTTTGCGCCATACCTCCGGCCTGACCTACGCCTTCATCGGCTCAGGCGCAATCAAGAACCTCTACAAGCAAGCGGGCATGGCAGAGTTCGAGCTCGACATGAGCATCGCCGAGTACGCCGAGCGCTTGGCTGAGCTGCCTCTGCTTTACCAGCCGGGCACAGTTTGGGACTACGGCCGCTCCACCGATGTGCTTGGCGCACTCATCGAGGCGGTATCCGGCACGACATTGGATGCCTATATGCGTGAGCGCGTGCTAGTGCCGCTCGGCATGAGCGACAGCGGCTTCTGGGTTCCCGAAAGCGAGCGCCATCGCGTCGCCGAACCCCTCAGTGACACGCTGATAGACATCACGGCGCCGCCGGCCATGCTGGCCGGCGGCCACGGCATAGTCTCAACGGTGATGGACTATGCCCGCTTCTGCCAGATGATGCTGGAAGAGGGCAGCCTGGATGGCGTCCGGATTTTGGGTTCGGAAACGGTCGCCTACATGACCGCTGATCACCTCGGCGATATCAACCGCGACGGCACTGTCTACCTGCCAGGCCCAGGATATGGCTTCGGGTTGGGCTTCGCCGTCCGCACCCATGCCGGCCGCTCACGCTGGCCCGGCTCGGTTGGGGAGTATTTCTGGGGCGGCTATGCCGGAACCTATTTCTGGGTCGACCCAACCAAGGAAATGATAGTCGTCTATATGATGCAAAGCGTAAAGCAGCGCGGCCATTACCGCATGATACTGCGCAACCTGGTCAACCAAGCCATCATGGATTGAGACCATCCTAAACGGCGACTAAACTTGGGAGATCGGCCGTTGTTCGGGATGTCTCTTAATGTGAAACTGGATGGGGTCGATCGCAAACGCATATGGGCTTGACAGAAAGACCTGAAGCGAGCTTCTCGATCGCCCGCGGCACAGAGCGCGAATGCGAGACCAACCTGACCCTCAACCGCCGCAGATGAGCAGCGACATCTTGCTACGGACCTGAGGTGTGGCATACACCAGGACTCCCTTCCGCGTGCTTCCAGGAGTGCCAGATGCCCCGTTTCACTGCCGACGCCCTGCGTGCCATGTGCGCCGCCACGTTCGAGGCCGTGGGCTTTGCGCCGAACGATGCCGGGGTGATCGCGCGGCTGATGGTCGAAGCCAACCTGGTCGGTCATGACAGCCACGGGGTACGCCACATTCCCGTCTACGTGGAGCGTGTGCGCAATGGCCTGATCGTACCGGACGCCACGCTGTCCGTGAAGCAGGAGACAGCGGCCACCGCGGTGCTCGAAGGCGGCAACATCCTCGGCCATGTAGCGGCGGCGCGCGGCATGGAGATGGCGATCAAAAAGGCGCGCCACGGCCACATCGCCGCGGTCGCCGTGCGCCATCAGGAGCACGTCGGGCGAGTTGGCGCCTATCCTGAGCTGGCGGCTCAAGCCGGTCTCGTCGGCGTGACCTTCTGCAACGGTCAGGGCCGCGGAGTGCAGATCGCTCCCTTTGGCGGCATCAGCCGGCGCATGGGCGCCAACCCCATCGCCGCCGCCTTTCCCAACGCCGGCGGCCACCCGGTACTGCTCGACGTCTCGACCTCGCAGGTGGCGGTGAACAAGGTGCGCCAAGCGCGCGACCGCAAGGCGCAACTGCCGGACGGCACGCTAATTAGTCCGAGCGGCGAGCCCAGCGGCGATCCGGAAACCTTTCTGCGCGATGGCGGTGCAGTACTGCCGCTCGGCGGCGTCCTGTTCGGGCACAAGGGCTTTGGCCTCGCCGTCATGGTCGATCTCTTCGCCGGCCTACTCGGCGGCTCCGGCACCGCACTCAATCACGATCCCGAGCGTCTCAACAACGGCACCTTCCATATTGTTATTAACCCGCGAGCCTTTATGGACGAAGTTGAGTACAGCAAGACACTGCTCCAGTTCGCCAACTACTTACGTGACAGCCCGGTTGCCGACGGTGCCCCGGCGGTGCAGATGCCCGGCGATTTCGAGGCCGCCAACAGGGCCGAACGCGTGGCGAGTGGAATTCCTGTCGACGAGGCGGTGTGGGAGCGCATCTGCGCGACTCTTGCCGAGCTTAGCGTGGTCGCACCGAAGCCACTCTAACGCGCGGTATGCGGCTCCTCGGATAGCGAGCCAACATAGCCGTAAAAGATTTCGTTTGCCCAGCCCCTGGCGGCCAGTTTTCCATATTGCGACCCAGCGACTGACATTGGGATAGGTTGGCGAATCGACCTTGTCGGCAAGATCTTTAAGGATAGCCGAATCCTCCGTCAGCCAGAAGCCGCCATTCTCTAGCACTGCTATCAGATCATTGGGTTTGACGTCGCCAAAGGTCTGGCCCATGTGCTAAGCGGCCATCAGATCGAAGCCGACGTGCTCCGCCTCGATCCCGTTGTCGGCCATGAACAGCTCGGTCGGCCGCGAAGTGATGGACACAGGATACATGCAAAGCTTCATCAGTCTCCCTCCTCCGCTGCGTCAACTGCCGCCAGCGCATCACGTGCCACGGCAATCAACGGATGATCCGGCGCCAGCACCGCCACACGGATAGCCAGCGCCCTCGCATAGAGATCACGCGCCTCCTCGCGCTTGCCTTCGCCCTGGCGCGCGACAGCGAGGTTCGAGAGCGCTGTGGCGACATCAGCATGCTGAGCCCCGAGCGCATCTTCGAGAATCATCGCGGCGCGCGCCTGCAAGCTGGCCGCCTCGGCAAAGCGGGAGTCGGCAATATAGAGCTCGGCCAACCTGCCGAGCGTGCCAGCTACCGCCTGACTATCCGGCCCGAGAGCTGTTTCGAGCAGCGTCACCGCCTGGTTAAGCAGGTCTTCCGCTGTGGCCCGATCGCCGGCCTCAAGCTCGAGGCGACCAAGATCGCGCAAGGCCACGCCGACTTCGGGATGGGTTCCGCCGAGCGCCGCACGCTTGGCGGTCAAGCTGCGCTCGTAATAGGTCCGAGCGCGCTCAATATCCTGCTTATCACGATAGAGTGCAGCGAGATTACCGAGCGCCCGCCCAGTCAGCACCGCTTCCGGCCCGTAGGCGGCCTCCACAATGTAGTAGGCGCGCAAATAATAGGACTCGGCCTTGTCGTAAGCACGGACATTGTGGTGAATCAGAGCCAACTCACGCAACCGGTCGGCCACCAGCGGATGGCTTGGACCGAGGTTGACCTCGAACGTACGCAGGGCGACGAGCCCATGCTCTTCAGCCTCAGTAAAGCGGTCCTGCACGCGATAGAGTCGTGACAGCTCATCATGCACCTGGGCGACGGGAAACGTCTTGGGCGCGTGCAACCCCATGCGCAGGTCCAACGCCTCAAGCATCTGCGCTTCAGCATCCGCGTAATGGCCGCGGTTACGGTTCATCTGGCCGAGGGCGAGCAGGCTGTCGGCCACCGCCTCCTCTCCGCCGGGCAGCGCCCGCCGCGCAGCGAGCGCCTGTTTGTGCAGCTGCTCCGCCTCCTCGTAAGCGGTGGTGAGCGAGAGCACGATCGCCAGATTGAAACGCGCGGTCGCGATCTGCTCGTGCCCGTCACCGAGCTGCGCGACATTGGCCTGTACGGCTTCACGCGCCGCCACCAGCGTGGCCGCGGTATCGCCGGTCTCGAATAGTTGCAGAGTGGTCATGTTGCGTGCCTGAGCCAGCATCTCCGCCGGACTTAGCGACGCCTCCTCAGCCTGCCCCGCTGCGACAGATGCGAACATGAACAAGGCAAGTGTTACAATGAGAGGTTTGATCATGGTATTAGGTATAGCCTTCCACGAATCGTTGGTCACGCCAAGGCTAGACGCATGGCAAAGCCTTTTACAATCGAAGACATATCGCTACAGTGCGCGCCGCTTTCACCCTAGGGAGCCGAGTGCAGTGAGTGACACGGTCGAGACCCACAGCATTGCCTGCATCGTCGACAACGAGTTCGGCGTGCTGGCGCGCGTCGTCGGCCTGTTTTCCGGGCGCGGCTACAATATCGAGAGCCTGACCGTTGCCGAGGTAGATCCAGAGGAGAGCCGCTCGCGCATCACGCTCGTGACCTCGGGCACGCCGATGGTGATCGAGCAGATCAAGGCGCAGCTCAACCGTTTAGTGCCGGTCCACTCCGTCACCGACCTGACCGCAGAGGGCCCGCATGTCTCGCGCGAGCTAGCCTTGGTTAAAGTTGTGGGCACCGGCGAGACCCGTGTCGAAAGCCTGCGCACGGCGGACATTTTTCGGGCCCGCGTGGTCGATAGCACCACCGAGTCCTTCGTGTTCGAGATCACGGGCTCGACCGACAAGATCGATGCCTTCATCGCTCTGATGAAGCCGCTCGGGCTTACCGAGGTCTCGCGAACAGGCGCGGCCGCCATCGCGCGCGGCCCCAGCGGCCTCATCTAACGTTACCCAAACCGGCACCGGACCTTGCCCGATGTGCCATCAGCAGTCGAAGGGAAGACGACAATGCGTGTCTATTACGATCGCGATGCAGATGTGAATTTGATCAAGTCGCGGAAGGTGGTGGTCATCGGTTACGGCAGCCAGGGCCACGCCCATGCCGCCAACATGCGCGATTCCGGCGTCGAGGATGTGACCATCGCGCTGCGTCCCGGCTCGGCGTCAGCCGCCAAGGCGGAGGCCGCCGGCTTCAAGGTGATGAGCGTTCCGGAAGCGGCCGCCTGGGCCGACGTAATGATGATGGCCACACCCGACGAGCTGCAGGCCCAGATCTATCGCGACGAGTTGCACGGCAATATGAAGCAGGGGGCGGCGCTGGCCTTCGCCCATGGCCTCAATATCCACTTCAAGCTGATTGAGCCGCGCGAGGATCTCGATATTTTCATGATCGCGCCCAAGGGTCCGGGCCACACGGTGCGTTCGGAATATGTGCGCGGCGGTGGTGTACCGAGCCTAGTCGCTGTAGACCAAGATTCTTCCGGTAATGCGCTCGAGATCGCGCTATCCTACGCTTCGGCCATCGGCGGCGGCCGCGCCGGCGTCATCGAGACAACGTTCCAGGAAGAGTGCGAGACCGACCTGTTCGGCGAACAGGTTGTGCTGTGCGGCGGTCTGACCTCACTGATCACCGCCGGCTTCGAGACCCTAGTCGAGGCGGGCTACGCGCCCGAGATGGCCTATTTCGAATGCCTGCACGAGGTCAAGCTGATCGTCGACCTGATCTATGAGGGCGGCATCGCCAACATGCGCTACTCGATCTCAAACACGGCTGAGTTCGGCGACTATGTCAGCGGCCCGCGCATCATCGACGAGCATGTGCGAGCCGAGATGAAGCGCGTGCTGACGGACATCCAATCAGGGCGCTTCACGCGCGACTGGATGCTCGAATGCAGCGCCAACCAGCCGAGCTTCAAGGCGTTGCGCCGGCGCTCCGGCGAACACCAGATCGAGGAAGTAGGCGAAAAGCTCCGCGCCATGATGCCCTGGATCGCCGAGAACGCGCTGGTAGACAAGACAAAGAACTAAGGCTCTAACTTAAAAAGCAGTCGATTCTATCAGACGCTAGCCAGACGCCCGACGAGCGGCCGTCTGACTTTGAGCTTGGCGGGCGACGTGGCTGTTGATGTGCCCGCTGTGCCTAATGGCGTGACTTGGAGCTGACGCCTATGAAACTGCTCGACAGTATCGCCCTGGTAACCGGCGCCTCGCGCGGGATCGGGCGAGCCATTGCGCTAGCCTTATGCCGCGGAAGGGGCGCATCTGGTGATCGCCGCGCGCTCAGGTGACGCGTTGGCCACGCTCGCCCACAACATCGAGCGCGAGGGTCGCGAGGCGCTTCCCGTGGTCACGGACCTAGCTGACGAGGCAGCGATCGCGGCACTTGCCGAGGCTACGCTCGAACGTTTCGGGCGCCTCGACATTCTCGTCAATAATGCTGCCATTATTCATTCGCCGACACTGCTGATCGACTTTGACCCGGCCCTTTGGCGCGCCGTGGTCGACGTCAACCTAATCGCTCCGGCTCTGCTCACCCGTGCTGTGTTGCCGGCCATGATCGAACAGGGCGAGGGTCGCATCATCAACATCTCCAGCATCGGCGGGCGCAAGGGCAGCCACCGCCGTAGCGCCTACCGTGCAACCAAGGCGGGGCTGATCAACCTAACCGAAAGCGTGGCTGCTGAAGTGCACGAGCACGGCATCGCGGTCACTTGCATCTGTCCTGGCGGGGTCGATACGGAAGGCATGCGCGAAGCCTATGACAGCCGAGGCCGCGCCGATAACCCCGACCTGATGGACCCGACAGAGATCGCGGAAGTAGCCGTATTTCTGGCCTCAGATGCGGCCTCGGCGGTTACCGGCACTGCGGTCGACGCATATGGCGCGACGAACCCGCTTTTTTGCAGGCGACGAACTGCGCTATGATGACCCCCGCTTAGCCAAAGCCCTGCGGCCCCGGAATGGCTGGGGAAATGACGGGGCAGGTGCCGAGGAAGGATAGGTCATGCAGCGTTCCCGCTTATCGCGCCGTCGATTCCTGAAGACCGGAGCAGCCACGGCTGGCCTCGTGGCCGGTGCACCGTATATCAAGGCAGGTTACTCCGCCGGCAGGCTCGTGCTCGGCGTCTGGGACCATTGGGTGCCGGGGGCTAATGAGGTGCTGGAGCGCCTCTGCACCGATTGGGGCAATGCCAATAATGTCGAAGTGCAGGTCGATTTCATCACCTCGATCGGCAACAAGCTGCTGCTCACGGCGCAGGCTGAAACCCGCGCCAAGACCGGCCACGACATCTATTCGGTGCCGCTGTGGATGCCTTCGCTGTTCAGCAACAGCCTGGAGCCGATGGACGATGTCATGGCCGAGATCGTCTCGCGCAACGGCGAGCCAGTGCCGGTGGTGGAGCATCTGACGCGCTTCGACGATGTCTGGCGCGCGGTGCCGGCGCCGACGGGATCGCTGACCTTTGCCCAAGCTTCACGCGTTGATTTGTTCGCCGAGCATGCCGGTATCGACCTCAAGGCCATGTTCCCGGCAGACGGATCCGCGCGCGAAGCGGCGCTGGTTGATAGCTGGACCTACGACGCCTTCCTGGATGCCGCCGGAAAACTACACGCAGCCGGCCACCAGTTCGGCGCGCCGATCGCGGTGACGCCAGACGCAACTCAGTGGCTAGCCATGATATTTACCGGCTTTGGCGCGGTGGTGATAGACGGCGACGGCGAGATCCAGGTCGATTCTGACGAGACGCGCATGGCGCTGGAATACCTCTCCCAGTTAGTGTCCTACATGCCGGAAGGCGTCTATGCCTGGGACGATGCAGGCAACAACCGCTGGCTCATCTCTGGCACGGGCTCGTGTATCTTCAATCCGCCGAGCGCCTGGGCTGTGGCCAAGCGCGACAATCCGGATGTGGCGGCGCAGGTCTGGTATCACGATACGCCGAAGGGCCCGAAAGGCCGCTTCCGCTCTGGCGCGCCGTTTTTCTGGGGCGCCTGGAACTTCTCGGAGAACATGGGCGCTGCCAAGGATCTGCTGCTGCACATGAACAGCGCCGAGGTCGTCTCCGAGATGCTCAAAGCGTCGCAAGGCTTCGACCTACCACTGTACCCCAAGTGGTACACAACCAACGACGTCTGGGACCAGGCAACGCCTCCGGATGGGGTGCTGCACAACTACCCCATCCTCGGCGACGAGGTGCAGATGGTGCCGGGCATTCCGGCGCCGCCATCCATGGCCACGCAGATCACCACGCAGGGCCTGTTCCCGAACTTGGTGGCACGTGTGACCCAGCGTGGCGAGAGCATGGACGACGCCATCTCCTGGGCAGAGAATGAGTTAGAAGGCTACCTGCGCCGCTAAGGGTATCATGGTCACCACGACCGCAACGGCACCGGAGACTGCAACCGCGCCACAGAGCAGCGGCTTCAGGCGATTCCTGAAGAAGAAGTCGACCGTCGGCGTGCTGATGTGCGTACCGCTGCTGGCCGTGATCATAGGCTTGGTTGCTTATCCAGCCGCCTATGCCATGTTCCTCGCCACGCTCAACAAGGCCGAGACTAAGTTCGTCGGCTTCGGAAACTTCCTTTTCCTGTTCAAGCGCGACACCTTCTGGATGGTGGTGCAACAGTCGATTACATTCGCCCTCATCGCCGTCTTCTTCAAAGCCCTGATCGGCCTCATTGCGGCGCACGCCATCAACGTCCTGCCGGCCAAGGGCCAGCGTAAATGGCGCGGCATGCTACTGGTGCCGTGGGTGATCCCGCCGGCGCTAGGCACGCTCGGCTGGTGGTGGCTGTTCGAGCCCACCTACAGCGCCATCAACTGGCTACTGCAGCAGTTCGGCGTGTCTGCCATACCGTGGTTGTCCGACATGTTCTGGGCGCGCCTCTCGGTGATCCTGGTCAATGTCTGGTTCGGCGCTCCATTTTTTCTCATCATGTATCTGGCAGCACTAAAGTCTATTCCCGAGGATCTCTATGAAGCCGCGGCGATCGATGGTGCCAATGCCTGGCAGAAGTTGGTCCATATCACCCTACCTATGATGCGTAATATCATCGCCATCACCGTCTTGTTCTCGATCATCGTGACGCTGGCTAATTTCGATATCGTGCGCGTGCTGACGCGTGGCGGGCCGAGCGACTCGACCCACCTGTTCGCGACCTATGCTTTCCGGGTCGGCATCGAGTCTGGCGATATTCCGCTTGGCGCCTCGGTCTCGCTGTTCATGTTCCCGGTGTTGGCAGTGCTTGCCTTCATTATCCTGCGCAACGTGCGCAAGCGAGCGATGGAAATCTGATGACCGACGCCGCCGTAAGCACTCCCAAGTCGAGCCAACGCAACCGCCGCTGGGCGCTCTATGCCGCCTATGGCTCGTTGATCGTTTTCGTCATCTTCTTCCTCTTCCCGCCCTATTACATGCTGATCACCTCACTCAAGACCAACGCGGAGATCGCTGCGCTGTCGACCAACCCCTGGATCATCGAGAAGGGCGTGACCATCGCCCATTACGTCTCGTTACTCTCGGAGACCGCCTTCCCGCGCTATTTTCTCAACACGGCCATCGTCACGCTGTGTGTCGTCAGCCTGACCATGGTGATCAGCGTGCTCGCGGCCTATGCGCTGTCGCGGCTCAAGTTCTGGGGCGCGGGCTTTCTGGCGACGGGGGTGTTCCTGACCTATCTAGTGCCAGATACCCTGTTGTTCATCCCGCTGTTTAAGATCGTTGGCTGGCTCGGTCTGCTCGACAGCTACTGGGTTCTGGTACTGGTCTATCCGACTATTACGGTGCCGTTCTGCACCTGGATCATGATCGGCTATTTTTCATCCATCCCGCGCGAGCTCGACGAGGCGGCGCTGATCGACGGTGCCAACCATATTCAGATGCTGACCAGGGTGTTCATCCCAGTGGCCCTGCCCGGCATCATCGCGGCGATGATCTTCGCCTTCACGGTCTCCTGGGCATCGTTCATCTATCCACTCGCCTATATTTTCAGCGACGACCAGATGGTGCTGACCGTGGGTACGGTGACGACGCTGATCAAAGGTGACGTGTTCCACTGGGGCGGGCTAATGGCGGGCGCGTTGCTCGCCGCGGCGCCACCAGTGATCATCTATGCGTTCCTGATGGACTACTACATTGCCGGCCTCACCTCCGGGGCCACCAAGGGGTAAGGCATGGCGGATGTAAACCTCCAAAATCTCTGGAAGATCTTCGACCGTACCGAGGCCGTGAGCGGCATCGACCTGGAGATCGCCGACAAGGAATTCGTGGTGTTGGTCGGGCCTTCCGGCTGCGGTAAAAGCACGACGCTGCGCATGATCGCCGGGCTTGAGGACATCACCCGCGGCGAAATCCATATCGGCGGCCGCCTAGTCAACGACGTGCCGCCCAAGGACCGCGATATTGCCATGGTGTTCCAGAATTATGCCCTGTATCCGCATATGACGGTGTACGAGAACATGTCGTTCGGACTGCGCCTGCACAAGTTCGCCAAGGCGGAGATCGATCAGCGCGTGACTGACGCGGCGGAAATCCTCGGTATCTCCGAGCTTTTGGGTAGGCGGCCGCGGCAACTCTCGGGCGGCCAACGCCAGCGCGTCGCCATGGGCCGCGCCATCGTGCGCAACCCGCAGGTCTTTCTGTTCGATGAGCCCTTGAGCAATCTCGACGCCAAGCT
>MDTC01202176.1_pt1 | contig 10279 bp, 8 predicted proteins | sample 811181 | NCBI WGS metagenome assembly MDTC01 (sample SAMN05326644, study PRJNA326480) | marine metagenome | isolation source: seawater | place: Pacific Ocean: North | collected 2011
TAAAATAAAAAAAATTGATGCAATAATCCCTGTTCACTTGTTTGGTTCAATGCTTGACATAAAAGAATTAAAAAATAGTTTAGATTCGGATGTTAAATTATTAGAGGATGCATCTCAAGCTCATGGGGCAACATTTAGAAGTGACCCTCCAGGTAAACATAGTTATGGAGCTACATATTCATTTTACCCAGGGAAAAACCTCGGTGCTTTTGGCGATGGAGGAATTGTAAATACAAATTCTAAACAAATAGATAAAAATATAAAACTTCTTCGCAATTACGGAAGCTTGAAAAAATATAAACATGATTTAATTGGATTTAATTCAAGACTCGACCCTTTACAAGCAATTGTTTTAAAGGAAAAATTAAAACATCTAAACAATTGGAACAAAATGAGAAGACATAATTTTGATGTTTATAAAAAACTACTAGCAGACGTGCCACAAATTCAATTTTTAGAAATACCAGAATTTTCTAATAGTGTTTTTCATTTAACTGTTGTAAAAGTTAAGAAGAGACAAGAATTGATAAATTATTTACAAGATAAAAATATATCAACAATAATTCATTATCCGTATCCTCTTCATAAAACTAAAGCGTATGCTTCCTACAAACACAGAGATAATGAATTTATTAATTCCGAAATGCTTGCAAGAAAAATTCTCTCGCTACCTAATTATCCAGGAATGGAAAATAGTAAAATTGAATATGTTTGCTCAGAAATTAAACGGTTTTATAAAAAATAAGTTTTAAATTCTTGAAGATAATTCAGAAATTGTTTTTATAACTTCTCCACTGAATTCAACCCCACTGATTAAATTAGTATGTTGGTCATTTAGTATTGAGTCTATAAAATATTTCATTTCATTTAAAAGTGGTTCATTAGTTTCGTGAAACGGAACAGTTATTTTATTTTCTATATTGTGAAAATGGGCAAATACTCCGTCGATATCCTCTTTCTGGAATTGTTTTTCATAGATTTGTATTGGTTTTGTTATCTCTAAATCATCCCATTTAATTAAAGTTTCATAATTGTTAAAATCAATTTCTCTTTTTTTATCAATATTGAGCCAACTTAGTTCAAACATAACATTGGTTTTAGGTTGTTTATATTTCAAATTTAAATAACAAGACTCTAATTTCCCATCTTCCCTATGAGATATCGGATATATATTTTTTTCGTATGGTATTGAATCGAGTACAAAATTAATTATTGATATAACATGTGGTCCAAAGTCCCATAAAACATCCACATCTTTTACATTTGTTCCATAGCTGCTATATTTCCCAAAAACAGTCTTAAATTCAAGGTGATTCTTTTCAACGTAGTCTTTCAAAAATCTAATTGAATCATTAAATAGAAATGTATGTCCAGAAATTAAAATCTTTTTTTTGACATTTACAAGATTAGTTAATATTTTTACTTCATCCTCTGTAAAACATAATGGTTTTTCACAGAATACATGTTTACCTAGCTCCAAAAAAGTTTTAGTAATTTCAAAATGTGTTGATGCAGTTGATGCAATAACTACACCTTGTATTTCTTTTCTTTGTTTTACTTCTTCTAGGTTTAATATATTTAACTTTGTAGATTCTTTATCAAGTTCAGGATCACAAACATAAACATTGTTAATTTCTTCAAGTTTATTTAATGCATTATATAAATTCTTACCCCAACGTCCGTAACCAATTAAAGCTATATCCATTAATACTCCAAATTAAATTTATAATAAAGAAAATATTGTTAGGGACATAATAACTAAAATTAAAAATTAAATATTGGAATCTAAAACCTGTCGAAAAAAGATTTCTAATAGAGTAATATTGAAAATATATCATAAGAAAAAAAAGGAAGTCTCTTGAATACAGTTTCCGTAATTGTCCCAATTAAAGACGAAGAACAAAATATCGGTCAATTATTTGAAAGGCTTATACCTATAGTAGAAAAAAATTTTGACGATTATGAAATTTTATGTATTGATGATGGAAGCGAAGACAATACAGTCCATAAAATTAAAACCTTTTGTGAAGATAATAAAAATATTAAATTGGTTTCATTATCTAAAAATTTTGGGGCTTTTAATGCTGTTAGGGCGGGAAGTATGATTGCAGAAAAAGAATTAACATTTTGGATTGCAGCTGACTTACAAGACCCACCAGAAATATTGATAGAAATGAAGGAATACATTGAAAATGGTTTTGAAGTAGTTTGGGGGTTGCGTGCGGAGAGAAAAGACCCAATTATTAGAAAAGTTCTTACTGGCATTTTTTATAAATTTTTAAACTTAACGTCTGAAAATGATTACCCACCAAAAGGTGTAGATATGTGTTTAATGACTAAAAATGTTAGAGACAAATTTAATAACTTATCAGAAAAGAGTGGTTTTATACAATCTTTAATAATAAATTTTGGTTTTAAACAACATTTTATTCAATACAATCGAGAAAAAAGAAATAGAGGAGTATCAAAGTGGAGTAATTATAGAAAGCTTACAAAAATGGCGGTTGAAATGGTAACCACATCGAGCAGTTTTCCTATCAACTTTTTACTTTTTATAGGAACCCTTGGATTAACAGGTTCTTTTATAAAAATAATTCACACTATTTTTTTGAATTATTCACAACTAAACTTCCTAACTGATTTTGTTATTTTTTTCTTTTTCTTCTTCTGCTTTATTTCTGGTTGGCTAGGAACATATACATACAATGTGCTTTCAGAGGTAAGAAATAGACCGCTCTTTTATTTTGCAAACCAGTTCAACCTTTCAGATAATCAATTAAAAACATTTAAAGAACTATGAGTGATTTTGGCGAAAAGTTAGAAAAAATTTCTAAAGTATATGATCCGTCTTCTGAAGAGAGTGACTTTGATGCAGCATTTAAGATGTATCATTCTGAAATAATAATGGACAATTTATATGGAAATAATATTCTTGAACTAGGATGCTCAACGGGATATTCAACACACCTTCTTGACAATGGAAAAAATTATATTGATGTTGTAGAAGGTTCCTCAAATAACATAAATATATCAAAAGACAATTTCGAGTATAAAAATGTAAATTTTATTCACTCTCTTTGGGAAGATTATGAATTTAACAATATATATTCAGATATTTTACTAGTAGATACAATCCAAATGCTTGAAGACAAAAATTTAATACTTAACAAAGTAAAACAAACAATGAATTCATCATCTAGATTTCATATCATTTCACCAAACAACCAATCGTTTCACAGGTTACTCGGCCTAGAAATGAATTTAATAAATAATCTTGAAGATCAGTCAGAACGAGATAAGACAGTATCAGCCAAACAAGATTTAAATTGGGAAAAGTTGAGAAGATTATTAACTGATGCTGGGTTTAATATTTTGAAAGAAGAAGGAATTTTATTTAAATTGTTTGATAACAAAAAAATGAGCTCTCTTGATTCGAATATGGTTTCTGCTTTATTTAAATTAGGTAACAAGTTTAAAGAAAATGCTGCTCATATGTATATATGCTGTGAATTAGAGAATTAATTCAGACTAAACTTATTTCTTTTGTGTGCCTTTCTACAACCTTTGCTCCAAAACCAATTTTAAATTTTTCTAATAATTCATTTTTAGGCTCATCGTATTTAGTATTTATTCCAAGAGATAAATAATGTTTGTCGTTATTCAAGGAATTTATAGCAGTTTTCCAATAAAGATACTTTAGAGAGCCTTTGATATTATTTTCATAATTTAATGAACCATACATTATATAATCTGTTGATGAATTTATTTCAAATAAAGTTACTCCAGCAAAATATTCCTTATCTTTCAATAGATGAATTTTAATTTTGTTACTCAGATTAGATTTAAGCCAAAATAACTCATCCAAGGTATGAGTTGGATGCACCCCATGTTTTTTTAGGTTTTTTGTTAATAGAGAATGAAAAGCACTAACTTTTTCTTTAGACTCACATTGGATGATTTCAGAATTAATTTCCTGAAACCTTTTTATATCTCTTTTGTGGTTTCTTCTAAAGCCAGAACTGTTTATATCAATCAAGTCTTTATTAATAGGAATATAAAATTCATCTTCAGAAAATTTAGTAATCATTTTTTCATGAAAAAAAGCGTTTAAAGATTTATGATTATTCCAAAATAAATCAGGTAAAAATCTAATTACTAGTTTTTTTAAATCAGAAGAATAATAAAATTTTTTGATATCTTCAAAAATATAATTTAATTCATTTTCCTGCAAATCTGATATTTGAATAAAACCACCATATGTTGCTCCTCCATGTGAAAAAATAGAGTCATCTTTAACTGTGTAAGGTAGGTAGCCAACTAATTTATTTTCTAACTCTATTAATAAATAATTGCACTTAATATTTTCGTGATAGCTTAGAAAAAAAGGATTACCAAAAATATTATCAATATTATTAAAGTCAATATTTTTATCTTTTGAGTAATTTATAAATTCTAATGAATTGTCAATTGACTTAATTGAAATATTCATAGAAACAGATTAACAACTTTATTTATTTTTTAATTCCTAAATTTTTATTCTTATATAAAATAAAAGTGGAATTATGAAAAAATATTTAACTCTAAAAAATATATTACTATCTCTACTTGTTGTCCCTGTCTGGGCAGCAAGCTTTATTGGCCTATATGAAGACAGACAAAGAATACAAAATAAAATAAAATCTTTTTTGCCCCAACAAGTTGTTAATGAAGTTATCACTGAAGAAGAGGTTGCTCCAATTGATTACTCTATTACAACTGACGATCATCGATATTGGGCTGAAGAGATAATGAAAGGTGGATACATTCTACACTTTAGACATGCTGAAAGGGATAAGTGGATTGATGTTCATATGTACGATGCATTAGAGTCTGAGGTTCATGAAAACGGATATAACGAAAGTAGGTATGCAGAATTTGATTATTTTAAAGATGCTGTATGTTTGAATGAAAGAGGAGTTGTTCAAGCAACAGCAATGGGTGAACTTTTAAGAGATATCAACTTTCCAATTGGATACATAATTTCTAGTCCAAGCTGTAGAGGAAGACAAACGGCGGAGTTTGCTTTTGGTGGGTATGACAAATTAGATAAAACTCTTATTCACAGAGGTGCTTTCAACGAAAGTTATGATGAACATTACAAAGACTTAAAAGAACTTTTTCTTAATTTGCCTATTGAACCTGGTAAAAATACAATAGTTTCATCTCACAACAGTGTTATTCATCAAAATATGTTCGATTCTTCAGTTTTGGCTGATGATATGTACAAACTTGAAGAAGGAGGATTCTATGTTATTTCCGTTAAGGAAGGAAAACTTATCCTTGAACATAGGTTTTATTATTTTAAGGAATTTATAATACCTTTTTATCCCCGAGAGTATTAGGAAAATTTAAACATTATTTAGTAAATAGTGTTTAATCTTTTAAGCAATTTTTCATGAAAAAATATTTAATCCCATACTTGAAAATTATGAGGTTTAAAAATTATGTAAAAAATGTGATTATCTTATTTCCAATTATTTTCTCAGGAGAGATAACAAAAATTGAAATAACAAAGTTTATAGATTTGTTAATTGTAGTCATTTCATTTAGTTTGTTAACAAGTGTAATTTATATTATTAACGATTACTTTGATCAAAAAGATGACAGCTTACATCCTATCAAAAAAAAGAGACCACTTGCTAGTAAAAAATTATCTAACAGGAATGTTGGTTATCTTAGTCTTCTAATTCTGATAGCAGAAGCAGTGTTTTATATTAACTTTGAAGTTTTACAACAGTTTAGATTACTATTCTTTATCTATTTTTTAAATAATATTTTTTACAATATTTTATTAAAAAAAATAAGTCCAATCATTGCCTCTATTTCTATTTCTTTTGGATTTTATTTGAGATTATTAATTGGTTCAGTATTTTCGAATTTTAATCTATCTTTTACTTTGTCTTCATTAGTTTTTTTAGCATGCTTTTTAACTAGTTACTTTAAAAAAATTAATGATATCTCTATCAGCAACTCCAATATAAATAAAAATACAAATCAAATAGTTTTCTTATTTATTTCAATGATGATAACTGGTATTTACTTGTCTCATTTTTACAGTTTCAACTTGCTGGAATTTGAAATTTTAGTCATATTTAATTTGTTTTTTTTCTTATTTTGTATTTATAGGGTATACAATTTTTTTATTATTAAAGGTGGCCCCAATGATCCTTTAGATTTAGTAGGATTAAATATTAATTCGCTAATTTTCCTTTTGTGGTTTATTACTTATTTTCAAATTAGATTTGGATCGGTTGCAATGTGAGTAGGTTAAAAAATACTATTTTGTTTAATAATTTATATTTTAAAATTTTTATTTTTGTGTGTTACATATTTAGTGTTTTACGGATTTCAGTTTATCCGAATGAAAAAATTATTACCAAAATTGATAAATTTGAAAATTTTATAAGAATGACTCCAGAGTTTTTAACTGATGATATGCTTCCAGCATTTAACGATTATCATCATGTTGTAATAATTTCATTTTGGTTAACCATATATTTTTTAATTGAAAAAATTTCAAAATTACAGTTTTTAAACAATAACAAAGTTGACAACAAAATAATATTTGTATCAACAATAACTTTTTTTAATACTATTTGGCTGTTTACATCACTTTTTCAACAAAGATTAACTTTTAGTTTTTACAAATTTGGATATTGTGATTATATTAATAATTGTTTCGTTCAACCCCCCATAATTCTTGTGACATTGACTGCATTTTGTTTGACTGTATTTTTAATATATTTAAAGAAATTAAATTTTAAAAAATTCTTTTTTATCTTTCTGATTTTTTTGACAACTCTATTTAATCTATTATCAATTACAGATCCCCAAACAGATTATGGAGGAATCTTTTGTTGTGGAAATACAAACATTTATGAGTTCTCTGAACAGCTAGATTCAAATTATAAAGAACTTGATGTTCAATGGAAAAGTTATCCAAGAGATATTGACTCAAGAAGGTTTGCTGACTTTTCTAGTACGACTTCATCTTCAATAATTGCCTTAGATAACGAAAAAGAATTAGATACACTTTATGGACCTATTGGAGTTTTAATTTATGGCAATTATTTAAAGTTTTTGCTATTTCTTAATCTTGAATTCTATGCTGCAGGAATATTTTTATGGTTTGTTTTAATTCTCTCCATATTTTCTTTAGTAAGGTTGATTACACATTTCGACCCAAATTTTAGAAAAAATACAAGTTTCATTTTTCTAATATTTACTTGTTTAGTTTTACAACATTTTATTAGTTCATACATAATTGATGGATTTTTAATTGGATTATTTCTTTTATGTATTATTTATTTAATACAAAAAAACAATTTAGATGAACTCATTAAAATATTGTGTCTATTTTTAATTGTTACGTCTTTCCCATTCCATTATGGAGTTGAAAGAGGAAATATTGATATTTTGATGCTATTTTTTATTAGCGAGTTTTTAATTGCATTAAAAGAAAAAAGAATATATAGAGCAGTATTTATTATTTCGTTTGTATCGTCTATTAAATTAATTTTCCTTCCACTTTCGGTAATTTTTTTATTTAAACAATTTGATAACAAAATATATAAAAATTTTTATTTAAAGTACAAGTACTTTCTTACAACGATTTTTAGTACAGGAGCTTTATACATGGTGGGGTTTTATTTACTTAGAAAATTTCACCTAATAATAGATTTTTTTAAAAACTTAATTAAAGATGAACTTATGTACGAAGTTGGATTAAATGCTAATAATCCTGTTTCATATACAGGACATTACGGTTCATTCGATTCTTTCTTTAAACAGGTACATGAAGCTATCAGAGTTGGATATTACTCAGACGGTGTAGATCTGCAATGGGGATTTTTTAATTTAACTAAATACAATATGTCCATCTCGTTTTCTCTATTTTTTATATTTTTATTTTTTATATTGAAAAATAAAAATAATTTCAAGGATATAAATAAATTATATTTGATTATATGTTTTCTAATATTACTTTTTACGGTTCAATCTGCAATTTACAGATATGTAATAATACTTCCAGCCGTAATGGCAGTATTGTTTGATAAAAATGAAAATGATAAGTATTTAATATTTCTTCTTGGATATTTACTATCTATCACTGATTTAATTTACTTTAAAAGTTATTTACAAATAGTCTCTACATCTTCAATGTTGACATTTCTAATTTCATGTTCAATTTTGTTTAGGTTAATAAATTACAAGAAAGTTTTTAAATAATATTTTGTTGGATTTAATCCCAAAATGTGAAATGAATAAAAAATAACAATAGAAGCGTTAAGTTGCCCAACGATTATACCTAGCAAGAGGTGTATGAGTTCATAAACTATTAATAAAAATTCTTAATTTATTCGAATAACTTTTATTCTTTCTTCACTCAATTTTTTTGGCCTTAACGACTAAATTGTAGACAATAATTAAATAAAGAATTAAAGAAAAAGAAAAACTAAAGAATGACCATATTGACAAATCAGTATAAATATTAAAAGTGGTCATATGTCTAAATATAGGTATTGGAAGAAAAACCATAGTTATTAAAAATATATAAAGATTTCCATTGTGGGTAGAATTTTTACTTTTCATCAACATGAAAAGTGGAATAATCAGTATCGTACTTTTGTAAACTCCCGAAAATGAAAACATTAATACACTAGTTAAAGATAAAAAGATCCATAGTTCTGTATTGTTTTCCATAGATTCTCGTCTTTCTTTACTTATAAAAATTAACCAAGTAATGCTGATTATTAGATAGAAAATTATAGATCTATTGTTGTACAATGCTTGTAAGAAAATACCAAAGCTCGTCTCGACAATATTGTCTAAATGCCTAAGCCAGTAAATTTTTCCCCAAATTGATAAGTCTTGTTCTATCAACTGCCAATTGTGGAGTGTTGGAAATTTAGTATTTGAAAAAGCACTTACCATATTTAAGAATGATGTAAATATAGGCTCTTTAAGTAACAAAAACGAAATTGAGTATATAGCAAATGTCATTATTGCTGAAATGCTTAAAATTTTAAAACCAAAAATAGGAATAAAAATTAAAATCGATGGCTTTAATGATGTAGCAATAGATAAAAGAATTATTTTTTGGGATATTTTTAAATCAAAAAACAAAACAAAAAATAATATTGAAATAATAAAAAATTCTATGTTCCCTCTATCTAATGAGTAGATAAAGAACTTAGAACAAACTACAAAAAATAATATAAACTTAACAGAGAAATCTACATCTTTTGAATTTTTAAGTGCTGAAGAAAAAATAAGCAATAATGAAAATAAATGAATTAAGATATTAAAAATTAGTACATGTTGTCCTGACAAAATAAAGTTCTTAAAAAATAAAATTAAAAGGGGTGGATAGGACTGGCTAAAGCTCTCGTTTGTGTACGGACCTTCTAGTTTAGACAAATAAGCTAATTCACTTGTATCTCCAAAATAATGAAAACCTATACTACTTTCAAGCGAAACAGGAGGACTATCATCGGGTTTAAACAAAAATCCAAAAGAATCTCTGTAGTCACCATCATTAAAATAATAATTTGAAACATACATTCCTATAAAATTTAAAAATAAAATTAAAACAATTAAATAGATTAGCCACTGCACTAGCTTGTTTTTGTTTAATGAATTCATTTACAGACTTAATTATATAATCAATTTGAAATGGTAATAGTTTTTAATAAAGTGTTAGTAAATAGTTAAATAACTAGATGTTTACTTGTGGCCAGAAGCAAAATTGAACAGCTGTAACTTTGTTTTTTAGAAATTAGCTATTTTTGTATATATTTTTGTCATAATTACTAAACATCTCCATACAACAGTTAACAAGTATGCAAGCAGTAGTTAGAGCAAGTGCTCTTCTAGGATACCCATCATAAATGTCATAGATTAAGTAAGGAGCAAACGACAAGAATATGATAGTTAAGTAATAAATTGTAAATTTATATTTGAAACAGTTAAAAATTGTAATTAAGAAAATAAATAAATTTACAACTAAAAATCCTCTTCCAACATAAATTAAACTAATTGAGTTGAATGGATAGAAAAATATTCCATAAATTTTTGAGAGGTTTAGTTTTGATAAATTCTGTTCAATAGGAACACTCCCATCTTTTGACAAAAAATCAAAGTAACCAAGTTCGTTCCCAGTTGAGCTAAATAGTAAAAATTCATTCCCAAAATACAGGTTATGCATTAGGGGTAGAAACAATCCAATAACAGGCAATAA
>MDTC01038963.1_pt1 | contig 10278 bp, 7 predicted proteins | sample 811181 | NCBI WGS metagenome assembly MDTC01 (sample SAMN05326644, study PRJNA326480) | marine metagenome | isolation source: seawater | place: Pacific Ocean: North | collected 2011
ATCAAATAATATGATTAATGCACACACTTTTTTAGCTAAATTAATTCACTGGACATTTATTCCTCTATATGCCTATGGCATATTTAAACAAGTAGATGATCTAAATCAGCTTGAAGATGCATCCTTCCTTAATTTTGAGATTTTATTTGCAATAGTATTTTTAATTATTGTTTTGCTTCGATATTTTTATATGAAAGATACACAAACCTTACTTGGTGCTCATGATGTTCTTCCTAAAGGTCATCTTTTTATAGCGAAAACGGTTCATAGATTAGTATATTTCAGTTTGATAATGCTCCCAACCACTGGCCTTTTAATCGCTGCTCTTGTCTCTTTAGAGACGGAGGGCATCGAGGTTGCTGTTCTGATACATGAGTTCTCGGCTGATCTTAGTTATGTGGTGATCACTCTACATATAGGGGCTACTCTTTATTCAAGATTTAAAGGTGAGGGCTTATGGAATGCAATGGTGCCAGTTTTAAAAGAAACTGGAAAGAAAGAGTCAAATCTTATAACCAAGCTTGAAGTTATAGAAAATAAAATATATAAAAAAGTAGAGGATAAGTTTATTAAGTAACCTTTAAATAATGTAAAAGCTTTTAACCTTTTTCTACCTTAAATCACCTTATAAATACTTAGGGTTGAAGAGTTTTCTAATAATACAAATCTTGATGTATTCTCGCTAATATATTTCAATACTTCATATTGTTTATATGTATTAATATCATCTAATGCAAAATATTTTGTTTTTGAAGATAATTTTATAAACTCTTGAAAAGTACAAAACTCTCCACCATCAAATACAATAAAATCAAAATAGTTCGGGAGCTCAGAAAAAATATTTTTTATTTTTTTATATCTCCTTAAATCTTGAATATACCACTCTTTGTTCGCAGGTGTAAGTCCGTGCTTTTCAAATTCAATACTTTCAATATCTGGTAATTCGTTTATCTCTATTATTCTTCCTAATTTAATATTTACTAAATTGGAATGACTTTTTAAATTCTTTACTGCTTCTTTGTAAAATATTTTGTCTGATTCGATTGATGTAAAATTAAACTCAGTATTTTTAGCCTTCATTGCGTCTAAAATCAATTTAGTTGTTCCTAGTCCGTTATAGGTTCCTATTTCTAAAATATCAACAATTTCGTTATTACTTATAAAATTATGTAATAACCGTCCAGATTCTGAATTAATAGTTATTTGCCCAGGACTAGTCTTTGCTAATTTTCTTGAACGGAAATAGTTACGTAAATTTTTTATAAATCTAAAACTAGCTATAACTTTTTTTAATTTTGCCACAGAGAATATATACTACCGTTTGGATTCATTTATAAATACATTTATTTTTTTATATGGATCTGAATAATAATCTAAATTCTTATTTTCTTTATAAGAAAGTGTTTCTAACTTTTTATAATTTTTTTTATAATCGTCTACTGCACAATTGTAAAAATCAATTTTTTCAACCTTTCCTTTAATTACCATTTTTGGATTACAAATAATTACATGTGGTTCATCTTCTATCATTTTGCTAACGTGATTAAATTCATTTTCTTGGATTCTTTCTAGTCTCAATAATTCAGATACTATAAAATCTTCGTAATGATTTGAAGGATGAACAATGTATGAATAATTTGGTTTATCTAGATAATAAAGAACTAGTAAATAGTCCATGGCTAAAATGTCATATTTTTCATTAATAAAATAACTATCAATCTCTTCTGAGAGCTGTTTTAGCGGATAGTCGTTATATATTTGGTTAATATTTGTTAAATTGTAGAAAGAATCTGGAAAAGTCTTAAAACCTATAGAAGTAAAAGACACTAACAGTAATGCCATCACTAAATTTCTTTGGTTCGAAAACTCTATTTTTATAACAATTATTGAAAAAAAGAAAATTACATAAAATAAATGGTGATAATAATTATGTCCAGCAATAAAGTAAAAAAGCAGACCCGTTAATAAATTTAAATAACTTAAATCATTAAATATCTTAAGTTTCTTAATAGTTAGTTGATTGTATAGAGTGTGTAATGAAAATACTAAAAGAGAGAAAATTGAAAAATACAAAAAAATATCATATTCAAAATATCTTCTTAGTACAACTTTTAACTCATAAAATGAACTTTGATTTGCTTGGATATAAGCAAGTGGGATGAAAATATATTGTGAAAAATAGATATCAAATATGCCATTAAATACATAGATCCATATAAAAATTAAGTGTGGAAAAATAAATCCAAAAATAAAATAAAGAAAATTTCTTAATAAATTATCTTTTTTGAGTTCACTGAACAGAACAGCAAAATAAGGAATTAGAAAAACTACTGTTCCTTGATTAATGAGTGTAGAAATTGCAAATAAAAACCCTATTACTCCTAATACATTCTTTTTATGTTCATATTTATTAAAAATAAAATAAATACTTGATAATATTGCTAAGCAATAAATTTCACTGAACTCACTTACAAACCAAACATGACTTATTATTAAGATGAATAAAAGTGATGAAAAAAATGCTTTAATTTTATTATTTGTTTTAATAAAAATGCTTAGATACAGGAAGACTACAGATAAAAATAGAATTATGTCATTAACTAATCTAAAAAAAATATAGTTTTTATTTGAAATTATTGAGAAAAAATTATATAAATATAAAAATAGAGGACCTTTCGATTCCCATTGTGTCTCAAGTGGAATAAAGCCTTCATTAATTTCACGTGATGCTACTAAGTATGAATGAACATCCCATGTAATTGTTTCAACATTAAGATATTTATTTTGCGTTAAGACAGTTAAGAGAAACAACAAAGTAAGATTCACATAATTATTGAATATATTTATTCTGAAATTTATTACTAACTCGTCATTACTTTTAAGAAAATAAAATCTATAAAAAATTAGTAGGGTTAAGAGAAAAGAAACTGTAATAAAGGTTGCTTGATTCTCAACTTTGAGAAACTTGTTCAGAAAATAAACTAATAAAATTAAAAATAAAAAAGGAAAGTATGATATTTTTGAATTTTTCATATAAACATATTGTAGAAACTAAAATCTTTTTTTTAACATTAATAAATCCTTAAACATAGACAAAGAATCACTTAAGATTTTTACACTAGAACTCTTGTCATGAATATAAGTTACAGGTATTTCATTTATTTCAATATTTAATTTTTTAGCTAATAAAACTAACTCCAAGTCAAATGAAAAATTATTCTGTGTAAATTCATCGCAATTTGAAAATATTTTTTTATCGATAGCTTTAAATCCGCATTGAGTATCTTTTAAGTTTACGCTAAACATGAATTTAACAATCTGAGAATAAATACTTCCTGATGCATGTCTTAATAGTGGGGAATTTAAATTTTTAGATTTTTTCATCTTTCGAGAACCTATAACAAAACCACTTAAGAGTTTTCCATTTTGCATAAATTTTTTAAATTCATGAATTTTTACAGACATATCTGCATCAACAAATAAAATATTAGAGTATTTGGTACCTTTTATTCCTTCTCTTATTGCTAATCCTTTTCCTTTTTCCTTAAGAACAATGTGCTTTGTATTGTTATAGTTTTCTAGCAATTTATTAATTTTGCTTATTGAATCAATACTTGAACCGTTAGACACAATAAGAATTTCAAATTCTTTTGTGAAGTCAGATAAAAAATCATATATTTCTTGTATATTTTCATATATTGAATCATGGTCGTCTTTAGTTGGAATAATTAATGTAAGATTTTCTATCATTAAACCTAATGGTACTTTAATTTCATATGGTTTTTTTATTTATGTTTTCAAAATTCTATTTGTTAAATATTTAAAATAATCAATTATGAAAAACTGAATTAAAACAGTACATGAGACAATATTTAATAATACAAAAACAGTATTGAATAATGAAAAATATGTTGCTGATGTCAAAATAATTGTCATATAAACAAGAAAAACAGATTCATTTTTATTTTCAATAATATATTTAAAAGCAAGAAATAGGAAGCAAATTCTATAATCATAATTTTCAAAAAGACTAATTAACACAAAAGTTCCAATAACTATTAAGTACTGTAAGTCTTGATCGTTTGATTCTAAGACATATCTCTGTTGGGTTTTATTAATCAATAGAAAAATAAGAATGATTAATAAAAGAAGAATTACTAAAGCTGGGATAAGTGAAAAGAATTTTTCAATAAATCTTAAATGAGCTAAATATCCAAAAGTAAGAGTGTCATTAGTAAAGTGGCTAAAACCTTGAAATAACTCATTTGGATTATTTGTAGCAGTAAGTCTACTATTTTTAACAAAAACAATATCATAAAAGTAGTAAAAACTCACAATCAATCCAACCAAATTAATATAAAACACCTTTAAGTTGTTTTTGTTTTTGAGTTGAACAATAGCTGAAGAAATCAATATAAAAATTGGATAAATTTTGACTGTAAATAAAAATACTATTACTGCTGTAGAAATTATAGGATACTTTTTAATAGATTTAATTGCTAAATAGGATAAAAATATTATGAAAATATCTAAGTTAAACCTATCAAATAAAAAATTCACTGGTGAGCTAATTGCAATAATAAAAATAATAAAAGAATACTTTGTATTTGCACTGATAATATTTCTATAAAAAACACTTAATAAAATTAGAGTTAAGCCTCCAACAAAAACACTTGTTAACCAAATATTACTTACATCAAATGAAAGAGTGTAATCTATTAATGGATAGCCGGTTTCAAATGGACAAGTATGTATAGCATCAGGATAAAATTTAAAATCTTGTATAAAGCTGCTTGAATTACAATGAATAGTTCTAAAAATTATTTGTATATCACCAAAAACTTTTGAAGTTTCATATATGTTGTTTGCAATACTTTTCCATAGTGATGAAAAATTAGAACTTAACCCTGAAATTAATTTAACTAAATAAAAATAAATTGGTAGATTAAAAATAATACTTTTATAATTTTCAGTTATAGTTCTTTCCTGAAAAATATTTTTTCTATAAAAAATAAAGAAATAAAAACCAATAAGATTTGAAAATACATGGTAACTATTAAAAAGTAGAAATAATAAAACCAAACTTATATAATCAAAGTAATTGTTTTGCTTCGTTTCTTTTGTAAAAAAATAAAATAAAATATTATTTGAAATGGTTAGAAAAAGTATTTTATAAGCTGCTTGTAAGTTATAAAAAAAAGGATTAAATGCAATCAAATGGAGTATAAATAAACTGCTAGAAACAAGGTGATAATAAGGTTTTTTTCCTAAGTGAAAAAAAGAAACAATTATTAGTAGCTGCGTTGCATAAAATATAAAGTCATGAAAACGAGAACTAAAAAAATATTCAACATTTATATATTTTGATTCAACATTTATGGTTTTAATTTTATTAAAGCATAGAATGTTATCAAGATTTGGAAAAATACTTATTTCCGAATTACTATAAATTATATTTTCATTTTCATTAATTAAATTTTCAAAATCAATATTTTCATTACAAACTAAATTTCTACTATCTACTACTTCTTGATTGTTATTAATAAAAATAAACAGTATATAAAAAGCAAATATACCGATTAGAACTGAAAATATTAGTTTTTTATCTAAAGATCTCACCCTCTAATTGTAAGAGGTTTTTTAAAAATTATATGAGTTTTGTAACCAAAGAAAAAATTTAAAATCTTAACTCAAAAAATCTATAAAAGAACCAGAAAAATCTTACAATATTTTCATACTAATTTAAAATGCTTTAATGAGTTTAATTAACATATTATTCGCTAACATTCTGTTCAATAATTTTCTTATAAATTATTTATTTAGATCCAATGAAAAAGCAGCTTATACAGCATTATTTCAACTTCAAAATGATTTTGAAAGTATAGGTTTTCCAATATCATTCACATTAAATTCATGGTTTATAACTCTAGTAATTAGCTTACTTGCAACAATGTATTTGAATTTTTTTGTATACAAGGATATAAACTTAGATAGTATTACAAATATTTTATTTGGAACAGTAAAAATATTTTTTGGTTATTCTTCAGTTCTTTTCTTTTCACTTTATATTTTAAGAACCTACATGCTCTCTAGGGGGTTGTTACTATTAGCTATTTTTATATATTCAATATTTTTTACTATTTTAATTTTAATTATTAAAAGTGGTCAGCTATCTAAACTAAATAACAAGAAATTCATTAAATTCTTCAGTATATTTATTTCTATAGTTTTAATTTCTTTATTTATTAATTCATTAATAAATAGCAATGAAGAAAATATTTCAATAGAAATCAATGATAATCCCGTTTATGAAACTACAAATCGTGCTCTCTTTCAGAATGAATGTCATAATTGGGTAGGAAGTGATAATTTCAGTTCATGCATTAAAGGAGTAGAAATTGAAATAATTGAAAATTACGCAGAAAGTCTAAACAATGTAATCTTTTTTGAAGATAATTTATACCTCCTAGATGCTTTTGGAAAAGTTTACTTAAATGAACCAAATAATGTATTTTTAGATATTGGAGATAAAGTTCAAGACAGAGTTGCGGATGGATACAATTCAGAAACAGGGTTAATTGGATTAGCATTTCATCCAACTGAAAACTATTTTTTGGTTAGCTATGGAGATCCTGAAAATACTCTAAATTTTGTGAAATATGAGCTAAATAATGACGGCACCCCAGTATTAGAATCTGCTGAAACTTTAATAAAGGTTGCATCAACTTCTCAATACCACTTTGGAGGTAATATTATTTGGTCAAACTATTTTCAAGATTTTTTAATTAGTGTTGGGGATATGGAAATGAATAATATTCCACTTTTAAATTCAGAACCATTAGATACAACATCACCAAGGGGAAAGATTTTATTTTTAAATAAAGAAATTGGAAATCCTGAATTATTAAGCACAACTGATATGTATGAATACAGAAAAGATATCTTAGCATTTGGCCTAAGGAATCCATGGAAGACTTATGAGTATAAAAATCTTTTGTTCGTTCCAGATATTGGCAACCATTCGGAAGAAGAATTAAATATTATTGATTTAAATGACTTTGAAAAAAATAATAATAAACCCTTTCTGTTTGGATGGCCTTATTTTGAAGCATCAATTGATAATGAAATAATCTTTAATGAAATTTTTCTATGGCAAGATAATACCCCTCAAAGAATTAACGAATTTATTTATTCAAACAGCATTCCTCCAAAAGTATATTATCAGCACATAGGAACTACCTTTTATAGGGCCGCCTTTATTGGTGGCGAAGTTAATGGGGATGACACCAGTGAATATTTTGAACACTACTTCTTTGCAGATTACCTAAGTCAAGAATTATTTGCATATGACTATAAAGAAAATTTAGTTTATCAATTTCCATTAGAAACATTCGATAGTTATATTACTTCTGTGATTTTAGACCCATATAATAAAAACTCTGTTTTGATTACTTCAGGAAATGGAAACTTAGTAAGAATATCATTACCATCAAAATGAGTCTAAATAAACTCTAGAGGTTTGAAAAATATGAAAAGTAATATATCAGTTGTTACTTGCACAATGGATAGGCACGACCAACTAAAAAAAAGTATTGGAGAAATAAAAAAATTAAAAAATATAGAAGAACAATTAATAATTGACTGGAATTCAAAAGAAGAACTTAAAAAATCATTTTTAGATAAAAATAATAAAAAAATAAAAATATATAGAGTAAAGAATGAAAAAAAATGGTGGTTAACTAGAGCTTATAATATTGGTTTTTACTTATCTAAAGGTGATTATATATTAAAAATAGATGCCGATGTAATAATTGATTTTGAAAAGTTTAATAATTTAGATTATGAAAAATATGATTTAGTAGTATTTTTTGACAAACCATCTGATCCAGGCAATTTCTTGATTAAAAAATCTCTTCTCAGAAACATAAATGGATTTAATGAATATATGTGGGAGTGGGGTTGGTCAGATAATGACTTAATAAATAGAGCTAAATTATTTAGTACAAAAATTAAGTATTTAGATACTAGTAATTTTATTAAAAAAATTGAACATGATAATTCTTCAAGAACAAAAGTTGACGTAAATAAAAAATATAAAGATATTAAACTTTTTTATTACTCTTTAATAAAAGCGTATAATGATACAAATGCATTTCTTGCAAAAAAAAATCTCTGGTCAAATAAACAAAAGTTTAATTACATTATTAAAGATAATTTGATTAAAGTTAATCATTTCTATAATTTAAAAGATTTAAATGCAATTACTAAAATCCAATATAGGTTTGTTTTTGTTAATTCTTTTTTTAAAATTTATATGCAAAAATTTAGGTTTAGGAAAAGATTGGTGACTTTTTTATTGTTCCTTCTACCAGAGAAAATTCTTGAAAAGCATTTTTCTCTTTATCTGTATCCAAAAAATAATTAAAAATTTAATTATCATCAAATTTTGGTAGTTGAATTTGAACTAAGGTTCCTTCTTGAGTTGTAGCTATTACATTGTCTGCTTTAAATGGGCTTACTATAACTGACGTAATATTACCTCTTAAATTATCAGAAAGAGGAATCATATATAAGGAATTATTTTTATAATCATATGCAAATAATTCTTTGCTTAAAAAATCAGCGAATACGTACTTATCATAATATTGACTTTCTTTATCTTTAAAAATGTCACCGCCAATAATTGCTGCTCTAAATTTAGTTGGAGCTTGATGGTCATAATATAAAGCTGGTGACAAAATATTTTCATTTATATAAGGCAATACTGAGGTTGGGGAATCATTTTCCCAATAAAAGACATCGGGGTAATTTATATTATGATTAACGTTCCCTTCATAGAGAGGCCACCCAAACAGAAAGGGTTTATTATTATTTTTTTCAAAGTCATTTAAATCAATAATATTTAATTCTTCATTTTGCAAATGTCCTACATCAGGAATAAAAAGTTTTTCATTGTGTTCAATTATCGTCCACGGATTTCTGAGACCAAAAGCTAATATATCATTTCTTGGTTCATACAAATTTGTTGCACTAATTAAATCGGGATTACTAATTTTTTTATTTAAGAAGAGTATCTTTCCCCTTGGTGAGGTTGTGTCTATTGGTTCAAAGTTAAATATTTCTTTAAATGGTGTTTGCATATCTCCAACAGATATTAAAAAGTCTTGAAAAAAGTCTGACCAAATAAGATTTCCTGAATAATGTCCAGCTACATTAGGAATTTTTAATAAAATTTCAGAATTATCATTAGAAACATTTTCCCCATTATCAAAGAAATATTTCTCTACTGTTAACGCATTTTCAAGATCAGCATAACTCAATAAAATGAAGTTTTCCTGGGGATGAAAAACAAGATCAAACAAATTTTCTGGATTGCCATCGGTACCAATTCGCAACTTATCACTTACATCAAAAAATATGGAAACGCCTTCTTGATAGTTATATTCATATATCACTCCGCTTGAGGAAAGAATATATAATTTATTATTGAAATAAGTTATATTATTTAATGAATTATCTAATTTTTCAATAATTTCAGATGAAGAGCCGACTAGGCAAGATTTAAAATTATTACTTCCTGACCACTCACTGCATTCAATATTCTCATTTAATATATCTCCTACGGAATAATTGTTTTCAGTTGATAGATTTGGAACTTGTGTTGTTATATTTATGTCAGTTTCTCTATTTTGATAAAGTAGGAGGACCCCAATACTTATTATTAATAGACTTGGTATAAGTTTAATTAAATTGTTATCTAAATTTTTTATTAAATAGTTAGACTTTAAAAGAATAATTATGATAATAAAAATTACTGGATAAAAGAAAAAATTAACTAAAAGAGTAGATCTTGCAATATTAAAAATTCTAAAAAAGTATAACATTGTAAAAGTTGTTCCAATATTTATAAAAAATAAGAAAACAGAGCTCATTAAAATTTGAATTAAATTATCAAGATTAATTTTTTTAAATACAAGATAGTATGCAATTACAGCGGTGGCTATACCAATTAATGACGAGATGATAAAAATATTAAAATTTAAAGCAGCGGGAAAGTTTATTTTCTCAAAATCATTTTTTAAATTTTCTAAACCATTTGTTATGATGTCTGGACTTTTTGTTTCTATTCTTTTGAGAAAATAAAATGAATAAAATATATTTGATAAAAGAATAGAAACAAAATTTAAGTATGTCATCAATCAATTTTATATCAATATATTTATTTACTTTATTTTTTATTAAATATATTTATCCAGTATTTCTATAAGCTACTTTAAA
>MDTC01165106.1_pt1 | contig 10277 bp, 6 predicted proteins | sample 811181 | NCBI WGS metagenome assembly MDTC01 (sample SAMN05326644, study PRJNA326480) | marine metagenome | isolation source: seawater | place: Pacific Ocean: North | collected 2011
CAACACCTTTTGTTGAATTTGCCACTCACTCACATCCGATATTTTTTAGCGCCCTCTTGGTTAGTATCCTCACTACAGATTTACGGTAATTGGGCGGTAAGGCTGTGTTATTTACTGGCTTAACAGACTTGCGAATAGCATCTGATAGTTGAGAAATAGTGGTTCCATTTTGCCATGATGAAGCGAACTCTCCAACTTGGGAATCATGAGTTTTAGGGATTGATTCTAATGCTGTAGAGGCTATTTTTAGCGTCGAATAGTCGCCTTTTTTCCATACCGCAGAGATACCAGCCTCAGGAAAATCCCACGATTCTCGTAGCCGTAACTTTTGGTAGCTTCCATCATACTCGAAGGCATCTGCTGGGAGGCTCACTTTGAGCATGAACTCTCCGGGCTGTAGTACATTCTTTTTCATACCATCCAATTGATAAAAATCTTCCAAAAGTATGGTTCTCTCACCATCGGGACCGATGAGCGAAACTTTGGCCCCAAGAGCCATAAAATTAGGTGCCAAATCTCCTTGATATGTAGCAACACACAGGGTATTTTGGTTTGGGATGACTCTACAGTCAGCACCAGTTCCACAGTCTGCTTTGTGGCACCAATCAATCGAACGACGCCAGTCCTCACTCTGGTTATACCAGAAACATCGTGTGTCAAGACAAAGATTGCCACCTACTGTGGCACTTTTTCTAACTAGGGACGAAGCAATTTTAGAGGCTGCTTCAACTATTAATGGGTGAACTTTGTTTTCTGTTGTTAGTTGGGAAAGTTTGATCATACAGCCGATCTCATATTGCGATATTTGATTTGCTTCCGGAATATTAGCTAATGAGATAACGTGAGGCTTAGGGTTTATTCGCCATTTGTAATTAGGAACAACATCCGTTCCACCTGCAACCCAATCAAAATCTTCTTGTTGCTCAAGTAGTTGAGAGGCAATCCCAACGGCCTCATCGACGGTATTGGGATGGTGTAGGGTGAATGGGGGCATCAACATCAATCATCACGCCCCATTTCACGCTGCGTTTTCTTAAGCCAAGCCTTACCAGCAAGACCCAATTCAGCAAGTTGTTCTGGGTCTGGCTCAGTAGCCATTCGCCAACCATCAACCTGGTCTTCCAAAGGTATGTTCGGATCAAAACCAAACAGCACGCCGTTTACGTAGTGAGAGGTGTCCTCGGTTCGCTGTCTGGCTTTGTCGCGTGTTTTGTGTTCATTAGCTCTTGCAACCAAAACCTCTTGCATAGGTCCGTGCTCTAATCTCGGATTAGGCAATTCTAGACAATCATCTAGTTTCAACGACTTTCGCTTACGTTCGATGCCTTTGTAGACTATATCAGGAGTCAGTGGCAAGTCCCTAAATCTAACTCCAACGGCATCATACACTGCGTTGACAACGGCTGGTAATATTGGCAATAGCGGACCTTCGCCGGCTTCTTTTGCGCCGAATGGCCCCTCTGGATCGCATGATTCTATGATAATTGGAACAACGTGTGGCATCTCATGGACGGACGGAATTTTGTATTCTAACAGGTTGGCATTCTGCAGATGTCCCGTTCTTCCATAAACCATTTTCTCAGATAATACTTGACCCAATCCCATGTGACATGAACCGATTATCTGGCCTTTGACAGCCAATGGATTTAGTGCTTTACCACAGTCATGTGCCGCCCAGACATTGGTACATTTAACCAAACCTAACTCAACGTCTACATCGACTTCAGCAACGTAGGCAGAGAAGGAGTACGCTGGTGCGAGGCCCGCAGCTGCCCCTTTGTGGACCCCTCCCATAGGCGGTGATCGATATGCGCCACTGGCAATTAATGAGCCCTTGTCCTCTTGCGCTTTGTGTAACGCTTTCAGATATGATACACCAATTGATGGATCGTGCTTGTAGTATATTCTTCTGTCATTTAGTACCAAGGTATTGGGATGATATCCGAGTATGTCCCAAGCAGCATTGAGAATTTGCTCTCTAATCTCCAAAGCGGCCCGTATTGCTGCATTGGCGTTCATGAAAGTAACTCTGCTGGAGTATGAGCCTAAATCAACCGGAGCCGTATCACTCTCATGACTTCTAACGTGAATCATTTCAATCGGCAACGCCAGTACCTCGGCAACTACTTGCGCGACCGCAGTTGTAGAACCTTGTCCGATATCTGCTGCACCAGTGTGAACAGTAACTCCACCATCCATATCTACCTGAATGTGAACTGTTGCGTGAGGGAAACGATTTGGGTCCCAATGAATAGGCAAGCCCGAGCCAGAAATGAAAAATCCACACCCAACGCCTATTCCTTTACCTAACGGAAGTTGTCGGAATTTTTCATCCCACTTTGACCCATCCCTTACCTCTTCAAGAGCCTCACGCATCCCGTTTGAGGTAATTCTAAATCCGGTTATTGTCCTGCTATGGGGAGGCAGGAGATTTGCTAATCTGAGATCTATCGGGTCAACGGCCATCTGTTCTGCCATTTCGTCGAGTCCTACCTCAACCGCACATCTAGTGTTAACAGCACCATGACCTCGCATTGCGCCCGAGGCTGGTTTATTGGTCCATACTCTTGCTCCAGTGTAATGAAACGAACCCAATTCATATGGTGCAGTCGCTAAAACACCATTGTAGTAAGATGTGACGTGCCCGAACGATGCAAAACCACCGCCGTCAATGAGCGCATCAATATCAAAACCAGAGATTCGGCCGACAACATCAGCAGTCATCTTCACTTCGATATCACTGGGGTGACGTCCGCGATTTATCCAATAAACCTCCTCACGATCAAAGGTTATTCTAACTGGCCTGCCGGATTTTCTTGACAATATAGCTGCACACATCTCGTGCGGGAACGGATCCGACTTTCCGCCAAAACCCCCACCAACAAAGGTTCTAATCACGTTAATTTGGTGCATTGGCACATCCAAAACAGTAGACAATGCTCTGTGAGTGTAGTGCGGAACTTGCTGAGGAGTGTACAGTTGTAACCTACCATTTGGATCCCAGTGAGCCACCACTGCGTGAGGCTCCGTAAAGCCGTGGTGAACCCCCTCCATACTCCATTTGCCGTGGGACGCTGCGTGTGGATTGTCAACAAGTGAACGATCGCCGAATTCTTGGAAAACTCGCTTTTGGACATTGGTTCTCGACAAGTGGTATTTACCTCGCCAGTGAATCGGCTCGTCTACGTCCTCTAAGCCCATTTTACGATCAAATACGGGCTCGAGAACCTCCCATTCGATGTCAAATAGGGAGAGTGCTTCAATAGCAATTGCTTCTGTTTCCGCACACACACATGCGACCAAGTCACCCATGTGTCTGACTTTTTCGACCGCCATTGCATGCTCATCTTTGGTGACCGGTAATACGCCAAAACTATTGGCAGCATCTTGACCTGTTGCCACCGATATTACACCAGGTAATGCTTCGACTCTTGAGGTGTCAATTGATTTTATTTTGGCATAATGATGGGGTGAACGTAAAATCTTACCAATTGTTTCGTTCGGCAACCTTACATCATCGCCATACCATGCTTGTCCAGTAACCTTAGCATTTGAATCTACTAACGACAGGGACTTACCGACCACAGTACCAGTTCTTATTCTGTCATGTATGTGAGATCCCGCAGGCTGTGGCTCTTTGCCGCCGACTGACTCTGGTATGAAATCTAAATCTCTTTCCTTCATGACCGGCCTCGAACCGCCGGAACCAGGAGGTGGGAAAACCTGTTTTCCAGCCACTCTTTTGCCATCTGTACGCTTAGACGAACGATTACCTGGTTGTTGTCGATATCCTGCTGACATAGTAATCACTTCGCATGACCGGGCGGCATAGATGGTTCCCCGGGACCATCCGGATGTGGGTCTGGGTGAGGATCGGAGGCTGGTTGCGGGTGTGCAACTTCGCCACGATGAATCTTAGCTGCTTCCTGAATTGATTCAATAATTTGCTGATATCCTGTACAGCGGCACAGATTGCCCTCAATAGCATCAGCGATTTCTTGGTCGGTAGGTGAAGGATTGTCATCAAGTAAAGCTTGTGATGCAACAAGGAAACCTGGGGTGCAAAATCCACACTGTGACCCGCCATACTTAGCAAAACAAGCCTGGATTGGTGCTAAGTGTGCCCCGTTAGCAAGCCCTTCAACAGTGGTTATTGCCGTGTCTGAGACCTGACCCGCTAGGCATAAGCAAGAAAGTCTTGGCTCTCCATCGACCATGACTGTGCAGCATCCACAAGTGCCCAAGTCGCAACCTCGTTTGACTCCGAGGGTTCCAACCTGGTCGCGGAGGACATCCAGAAGCACCGCATTGGAATTAATCAGTAATTCGAACGATTTTTTGTTTACCGTTGCGCTCCATATCGTTTTGGGGGCAGAGGGGGTCATCTTAACATACTCGGAACCAACCACTATCTCACCCGCATTACCCTAACAAAGGATGCATATCAATATAGGGATGAAATGGCTAATTTCAATTCCTCAAACTTACATAATTAAAATCATCGCGACCCGTTTTTGGTTCCTCCCATTCATCGTCCCCAGGAAGGATTAGACTGTCGCCTAATTCAATCAACATCCCGCCAATTTCGCGTTGTCTTGATTGTAGTTTTTCCCAATATTGTTCGTCCTTTCGCCAATTTTTCCATCGCTTTAACTCGCGCCAATTCCGAACTAGACGCGCATAAAGTTTCATGTGCAGTCGCCCTGATGTTGGCCACCAAATTAATAGAACAAAGAACATTATTAACGGATTGATTTTTGTGAAATATGCTAACAGCCAGTGTTTGTTCAGTAATATGTAAACTGGACTCTCAGTTGCCAGAAACATAACCGTCACAGCAAGGGAAACAAAAATCCACCAAATAGGGAACATAATGACACCAGTTCCAATTTTCAGTGTTCCGAGTATCGATTGTTCAACACCGCGCTTTTTCAACTGCCACATGGTAAAATAATTTGCCTGATAAGGTGGAACATTACCTAAAATAGCGCTCCAAGTCACTAAACCAAGCATCCATGCAGCAACCCATATCCATGCGATAAATGCTGTTGCATAACCAAGAAAAGCTGGCTTTTCTGGCTTTGCAGCAACATCATAGGGAGTGGCTTCAATCGATTCCAACTCGGCAAAGTGGCTTTTTGATTTGTTAACTAATGAAGCAATTTTTTCTGGATCTTTGGCGTTATAATATTCCCATCCCGCTCGAAGCCTTCTGGCCCCGAGCACTGATTCTGCGTAGCTCGGTCGCTGAATTCTTTCACCGCTTCGTACCGCTCTCTCAGCATATGCAACACTGCGGGCTAACCAAATCAATCGTCTTTCTTGCCAAGTGGTTTTCGATAAACTAGCCCGCTTTAGTTCTGCTTCTATAGATTTAGTAACCTCTAACACCCAACTTTGGTCAGCATTTGAATCCTCATTGTCCTCGCCTATTCTGACCGGGATTTCCGGTAAATCCATTGCCCGTTCTAATATCACCGCACCTCGTTCCCTAAATTTATTTGAATTTGAATAATGCAAACCTACTGGAATTAGTGTTGGTACTGGAAGGCCTTTCCGCTGGGCTTCACGTAAAGCATTGAGCATAATCCTTGCTGCACCAGTCTTGACTTTGCCGACATCTGAATCGGCGTGAGTTCTGCCTTCTGGAAATAATAGAAGTCTACCACCATTAGCCACCTCCAGCCCAGCGTTTTGTAGCATTGATGCGTTTTTCTGCTTAGAAGCATCAATATCGTCGCTGTCTTTGACTCGATATATGGGCAGGCCTCCGCCTGATTTTATCATCCGCCCAATTACTGGCATATCGAATAGTGTATGCTTTGCAAGAATCGATAACCTTCCAGGCAGTGAGGCGTGCAATAACATTGGATCAATTAATCCACTAGGATGCCAAGAAACGAATATTATACCGCCCTCGTTCGGCAAATTATGGTTGTCTACAATGTCTAACTCCCGGAACCACACCGACATTACAGTACGGTTAAATTTGCGGAGAAAACGATAGGTTAGGCTAATCCTTTGATGGCTGTCACCTTCAGGATCCTTTAGCCATGACATATGGTATTGCCAATGAGTACTACTCTTTACATCACCGCTATTTCATACTGAAATACTGTGATTTTTTATTCACTCTTCATCGGTTACGGTTGAATTTTTTTGCTTTCGATTGACAAATAAGGCGATTGCGGACGCCAGTGAGACGGTCAGCAAAGTGAAACCAGGAGTGTTAGCGGACTCGTTTTGATAAGCCGAATCAGTGTCCATCAGCATTATGTCAATTGTCACCAGTGGTGATGACGAATGACCGCCGCTTTGGTTTGATTGTAACCCTCTGATTGATATGGTGTGATTACCCTCGAGATCGATACCTGGCAAGTAAGAAAATTGTTGAATAATGTCAATTGCCGTTATTTCGCCACCAGCGTCGCCGCTTTGATAGGATTGAAGATTTGTCCAATCATCAACAATGTGATTGCTACGCCACTGAATTGTTTCGATGCCACCACTGGTCGAGAAACTAATTGACTCTTTTGGAGATAGATGTGTGTGTGTGTTGTCATGGGTTGGATCACTATCGATGGTTATTTCCATCGATGTATCGAACACGTAATATTTCTCTGCAGCTGCAAGGACCGACTCAAGAGCTCTCACTTCGCCGTGTCCGTAAACATTGTTTTGTCGATTCTTAGTAACAATATTCTGAGCATCATTATCGTCACAACCATCAACACCTGCTGGATCACCCATGTATGTACAAGCCCGGTATTCAGCGGTTTCCTGCATGAAATTCCTTACTTCAAACGGGCTTAACCCAGGATTTGCTTGTAGCATAAGAGCTGCAACACCAGCCGCCCCCGGTGTCGCCATCGATGTTCCAGAGAAGGCAGTGTAGCCATCTCCGGTGTTGTGAGCTACTGACATTACGTCAGAGCCAACATAAGCAACATTTGGCTTGACCCGATTTTCTTCTGTTGGTCCCTGACTGGAGTATGATGCAATCGAGGAGTCTTTGTCTAAAGCCCCCACTGTGATGGCATCTTCAGCACTACCGGGAGTACCGATGGTTCCCCTTCCTGCAGAGTTACCGGCAGCGATAAAGAGTGTTATGTCATTGTAAACCATCTCATTAGCCATACGATTGACACTGTCTTCTTCTGATGATTGCCATTCGATGATTCCAAACGCTCCTAATGACATTGAGGCAACTCTAATATTGAACTGGTAGCGATTATCAATGGTCCACTGCATACCAGCCATTACTACAGCAAAAGAGCCCGAGCCGCCAGAATCTAGTACCTTGACACCAACTAGTTTTGCTTTTGGTGCCATCCCTGGGTTTTCGAAGGTAGGTGCACCGGTTCCTGCAGTGGTTCCGGCACAATGGGAACCATGGCCCTGGTCGTCATATGGGAAAATTTCAGTTCCGTTGGTCAAACTAGGGTTGTTCACCGGATCATAAAATGCTATGACTTTGGGGTCATTGGTCTCTGGGTCATCGTCTTGGTCATCTAAGCTAGCGTGTGCACCATCTATACCAGTGTCAATAATTGCCACTGTGGTGCCTGAACCGTCATACCCAGTTTCGGACCATGCACTATCTACGCCATGCAGTGCAACAGCATCACCATTCTGAATTGACATAATACCGTCCAATTCGAGCATTACAACACCTGGTAGGTTGGTCGCTTCACTGAGCAGACTCACTGGTAATCTACCTGCAACAGCGTCAATACCCGGTAAGAACCACTCGTGTTCATAGTGAACATTTTCGATTAACATGTCCACATCTTCTTGGTCTGGAGTGTGATCAAAATCAATGATTATAGGCAAGGTTCCGTCTTCCAATAAAATTGGGTTATCGATATGCTTCTCGATCATATCTCCAATACCATTTTTGTTACGGTCAACGGTAGTATCGACCCACCAGCCTGGTTCTTCTTGGGATGCTGGTTCAGCATCAACAGGCACAACTGCCCCCATGGAAGGCAGAAGCATCAAGGAAATTAGCAATATCGAGACCGTGGCACTCATTCTTGTCATACGATATCACCCAATCATCACTGATTAATCAATAATTGGTCTGTAAGTATTAGCCATGAATACTCAATTTCGCCATGTTGCGTACTCATCGGCGTCCACAATTTCCAGAGCAATAGTGGAACTTGGGTAGGCCCCCCAATATGATTCCCGCATTTCTTGATTTACTGTCATACACGCAGTAACATCGGACGGCCTATCAGCCAGTGGAGAGGTTTGGTTAAGGTGACCTATGAGAGGTTCGATATTGGATAAGTTGACTAAACCCCAGCCGGTTTGGGTACAGGGCATTACCGGTGAAATGGGCATTGTTCCGGAGGTTGGATCCCAACCAAAATCTGGGTACCACGCTGAGAGATTTATCGCCTGTCTAACCTCTGAATTAGACACAGAGAAATTGGTACCGTTCACTAACATACCGCCGCGCTCGTCAGAGGCTCCCGAACTGGTATCGTTAAACTCATGTCGCAAACTTTGCAGAACGTATGAGATAATACCCGCCGTCCTAGGGGTGGCAAACGATGTGCCTGAGGTTTCGTGATAGCCATCAATGTCATCATGATTAGGCAAGTATTGCGTCCAATCAGCCGAAATATCGGGATAAGAACCTGACATTATTTCCTTTTGATCGTCTCCTTCTTCTGCATATCCAGCGATACCGATCGACCACGGCGGCCCTGCTGTGGCATCTTGGATGGCCGGGGACGGGGAATTGTCTGCAGCACCAGTATGCAACTTGTTATGATCCACTACTGCAACCCTGGTGGCATCTTCTATTCCTGGCACGGGTATCGAGCCAATGGCACCAAATGAGGTCGAGATGACATCAACCAATGGTTGGTTTGCTGCGGCGAGGACTGCACTATCTGAGAAACCCTCGACAAAGAAAATTACTGCGTCTGGATTGGCGTCAATCACCGAGCCCGTTACGGCAGTTCCATGACCATCTGATGGGTCATCAAGAATTAACACACCTCCGCTACCATCTGGTGAGGTCCCGATTATCTTGGTACCCGGGAAGTAGACAATGTCTGAAGTTGTGAGATTATCCCAGCAATCTAATCTGTCAGACTCGTATCTTTCCTCCCAAGTCCCGTTGAATGTAAGCTCACAGACTTTGTTTACACCTAGATCGTCTAACAGCCACTGTGGATAAGTCTCATTTGTCCTGAAATGATCATGATACACGTTGATGCCTGTATCGATTGGTGCGACAACAGAAAATGCACGCCAGTCGTCTGAAGACTCAACTGCCGCCGAATTTGATGGTTGCTTATCTGCTGGAGAATATGCGAAGGCTAAGAAAATTGCACTTATCAGCAGCGAAGCGATTAGCAATCCGGCGAGTAGCCTGCCGGAGGAACTTTCTTCCACCAACTCTGCTTCCAGCAACTCCGCCATAAGTTATGCTAGTATGCTTGTTAAATCAATATAACTAAACAATGAACAACTCTTTTACAAGAAATATTGGTTATATTCAAGCAAGATTAAGCCATGCGCTGAACATGGAGGGGAGTTTTCCAACAGACCATCTTCCATTCCCTATGCCGAGTCGTAAACATTCGCTCTCGCAAGAATGGCGAGATTTGACCTTCATGCATTGGGCAGTTGATGTAGCCAAGTTGCAGCCACACATTCCAGATGGGTTAGAAATTGACACTTATGATGGGAAAGCGTACATAGGATTAGTCCCCTTTGTAATGAAAAACGTTAGGCCTAGACGGTTGTTCAGCGTGCCATTTATTTCTACATTCCCAGAATTCAATGTTCGAACTTACGTTAAGAAAGACGGGATTGCCGGTGTCTATTTTCTCACCTTAGAAGCAAAAAGCATCATCACCTGTAACTATGCTACGAGGGCCTACGGATTACCGTACAATTATGCGAATGGGCGCGTCATCAAAAATGATAGCCGAGTAATGTGGCAAAGCAAAAGACAATCCAGTGAGATGGCTCTATCTGGTGTGACGACCATCGCAGGTCCCACTCAACAGGCAGAAAAAGGTAGTATTGAGGAATTTTTATTCGAACGATACAGCCTGTATACAAGCATAGACAATCGATTAATGAGAGGCTATACGCACCACAAGCCGTGGCGGTTTAGTGTCGCCAAGGTTGAGCTGAAAGAAAATTCGCTGACCAAAAGTTTTGATTTCGGAATTAATGATTATCTAACTCCAGATATTGTCCACTATTCTGACGGCGTTGTTGTCAACACCTATTCTATAGAAATTGCA
>MDTC01072268.1_pt1 | contig 10276 bp, 4 predicted proteins | sample 811181 | NCBI WGS metagenome assembly MDTC01 (sample SAMN05326644, study PRJNA326480) | marine metagenome | isolation source: seawater | place: Pacific Ocean: North | collected 2011
TATGACCATCCTGGTGCTGTAATCCTTCTCCAGCTAAAGTTGTTCGACCTGCTGTAGCTCCAATTAAAAAACCTCTAGCTTGAGAATCTCCAGCAGCCCATGCTAAATCTCCAACTCTTTGAAAACCAAACATAGAATAGAAAATATAAATTGGAATCATTTCTAAATCATGATTTGTATAAGATGTTCCGGCTGCAATCCAAGATGACATAGCACCTGACTCAGTTATTCCTTCCTCCAATACTTGGCCACTTTTATCTTCTCTATAAGAACTTAGCTGTTCCGAATCCACTGGCTCATATTTTTGTCCCTCATGGGCATATATTCCAATTTTTTGAAAGAAACCCTCCATACCAAAAGTTCTTGCTTCATCAGGAATGATAGGAACTAATCTTGGTGAAAGATTTTTGTCTCTAAGAAGCGCAGTAAGCATTCGAACAAGCGCCATAGTTGTTGACATTTCTTTATCACCTGTGGACTTCATAAAAGGTTCAAAAATATCTTTAGGAGGTGTTTTTATTGCTCTAGCAAAAGATGATCTTTCTGGAATAAAGCCACCAAGTTTTAATCTTTTGTCTTTTAAATATTTTATTTCCTCAGAATTTTCATTTGGTTTAAAATATTCAATATTTTTTACTTGTTTGTCGGTAAGCGGAACACCAAATCTATCTCTGTAGTATAGCAAATCTTTTTCATCGAGTTTTTTTTGTTGATGAGTAGTATTCATACTTTCCCCAGATTTACCCATGCCATAACCTTTAATTGTTTTTGCTAAAACGACTGTTGGAGAACCTTTGTGCTGCATTGCTGCATGATATGCTGCATAAACTTTATGAGGATCATGTCCTCCTCTATTTAACCTCCAAATATCTTTATCGGTCATTGAAGATACTAATTCTTTTAATTCAGGATATTTTCCAAAAAATTTGTCTCTAACATATGACCCGCCTTTTGCCTTGAAAGCTTGATATTCTCCATCCACACATTCGTTCATTCTTTTTACTAGTAAACCAGTTTTGTCTTTGGTTAATAGTTGATCCCAATACGAACCCCAAATCACTTTAATTACATTCCAACCTGTACCTCTAAAACTTCCTTCAAGTTCTTGAATAATTTTTCCATTTCCTCTTACGGGTCCATCCAGTCTCTGAAGATTACAATTGATTACAAAAATTAAATTATCTAGTTTTTCTCTTGCAGCTAATCCGATTGCACCAAGAGACTCAGGTTCATCCATTTCACCGTCCCCTAGAAAAACCCAAATTTTTCTACCTTCATCTTTTACTAATCCTCTATTAATTAAATATTTTAGAAATCGCGCTTGATAAATTGCCATGATAGGTCCAAGACCCATAGAGACAGTTGGAAATTGCCAGAAGTTAGGCATTAACCACGGATGAGGATATGAAGACAAACCACCAGCAGAAACCTCTTGTCTAAAACCATCTAATTGTTTTGCTGTTAGTCTTCCTTCTAAAAAAGCTCGAGCATACATCCCTGGGGCTGAGTGCCCTTGAAAATAAATTAAATCTCCTCCAAACTTATTATTTTTTGCTCTCCAAAAATGATTCATTCCAACATCATAAAGAGTAGCTGCTGAAGCAAAAGTTCCGATGTGACCACCAAGTTCAGAACTTTTTTTATTAGCTTTCACAACCATAGCAGCTGCATTCCATCTAATGTAAGCTCTTATTTTTTTTTCAATATTTTGGTCACCAGGTGATTTTGTTTCTGATTCTGGCGGTATAGTATTTATATAAGGAGTAGTTCTTGTGTCTGGTAAAACTAAACCCGACTTATAAGCTTGATTTATAACTTTGTTTAATAAATAACTTGCTCTTGAAGGGCCATCATTTTCTATTACAGAATTAAGGGAGTCAATCCATTCATTGGTTTCTTCAGGGTCTATATCATCTTTAGAAGCTGGCGCTGCAAATACTTTTTTAACTTGTTTGACTGAGCCTTCAATCTGTTTAACAGTACTTTCAGTTTGAAAATTTCCATTAGTTTTCTGTTCTTCTTTTTTTTCTAGTAATTTTTTAGTTTTGATTTCTTTTTTGGTTTCTGTTTTAGAACCTGTCGTTTTCGCATTGTCTATTGTTGCTAAAAGACTGCCTTCAGAAACTTTATCACCCACTTTAACTTTTACTTCTTTAATTTTTCCAGTTTCTGGGGATGGAACCTCTACACTTGACTTATCACTCTCTATAGTAACAATTGGATCGTTTTTTTTTATTTGATCACCTGGTTTTACGAGTATTTCAATAACCTCTACATTTTTAAAATCGCCTATATCTGGTACAGAAATGTTTTGAGCCATATAATTATATTATAAACGGGATTGGAACTTATTTAAAATTGATTTGATAATAAATAAAAAAATAACTGTTAAAATTAACATTTTTGCCACATTTTAATCTTTTTTGAGCCCACTTGGGTATGGAGACTAAAATAGTGAAGTGGTTTATAAACATTTTTTTTAAAAGGAAAAAAATAAAGTCTAACGAGGCTTTAATAACACAAAAATTTTTACTCAAAAAATATCTGTTAAGATAACTCTATAAAAGTTAAGTTATTAATATGAATAAACTTTTGTGGAAACCCTCTGAAGAAAAAGTAAAAGGATCGTTATTAGAAAAGTTTGTGAACAGTTTGAATATTGAGCAAAGTAGAAATTTTAATAACCTGTGGAGATGGAGCAATAAAGAGCCAGAAAAGTTTTGGTCTAAGCTTTGGGATTTTAGTGAAATAATCGGACATAAAGGCGAGAAAATATTAAAAAAAGATAAAACTTTTAATAAGAATATTTTTTTTCCTGATTCAAAAATAAACTATGCTGAAAATTTGCTTAAGAAAAAAAACAATGACCTTGCTATTAATTTTTTATCAGAAAATGGATTTGAAGAGAGTATATCTTGGCAACAACTTTATGATAGAGTTTGTAAATTGTCATTTTTTTTTAAAAAACTCGGGATAAAAAAAAATGATAGAATAGCTGCATATACACCAAATAAGATCGAGACGGTCGTAAGCTTTCTTGCAAGTTCTAAAAATGGATCAATCTGGTCTTCTTGTTCACCAGATTTTGGAGTTGAGGGAGTTGTAGATAGATTTTTGCAAATTGAACCAAGAATTCTAATAACTTGTAATTATTATTACTACAATGGAAAAAAAATAAATATCTTAGACAAAGTAGATGAAATTTTGAAAAAAATTCCTTCAATAGAGAAGGTTTTAGTTTTTTCTTACGATAAGAAAGAAAAAATAAATAAAAAAAATTATTATAATTTCGATGAAGTCTTACAAGATTCAAAATTAGATGAAGACTTTGAGAAATATGAGTTCAATCATCCTATTTACATTTTATATTCTAGCGGAACAACTGGTAAGCCTAAATGTATTGCTCATGGAGCTGGAAATGTTTTAATAGAACATAATAAAGAATTTATGCTTCATTGTGACATTAAAGAAAGTAAAGTATTTTATTACACAACTACAGGATGGATGATGTGGAACTGGTTGATCGGAGCCTTAGGAACAAAGTCATCAATTTACTTATTTGACGGCGCACCTACTTTTCCAAAAACAGATGTTCTATTGAACTATTGCCAGAATAAAAAAATTAATCTATTTGGAGTTAGCGCAAAATATATTGATTTTTTAAAAAACGAAAAAATTAATTGCAAAAATTTAAATCTAAGCTCTTTAAAAATTATTACTTCAACTGGATCTCCTTTGTCTAAAGAAAGTTTTAATTATGTTTATTCTGATATTAAAAAAGATGTACATTTAGCATCTATCGCAGGAGGTACCGACTTAGTTGGTTGCTTAGTTTTAGGAAATTTATACTCAAATGTTTATGAGGGTGAAATACAAGGACCAAGTCTCGGAATTGAAGTTGATGTCTTTGATGAGTCCGGTAAAAGTGTGGGGACTGATATAAAAGGAGAGTTAGTTGTAAAAAAGCCATTTCCTACAATGCCAATTAAATTTTGGGGAGACAATGACGGAATTAAATATCAAAAAGCGTATTTTTCTAAATTTAGTAATATTTGGCACCACGCAGATTTTACAGCTAAAACTAAAAATAACGGATTTATCGTTTATGGCAGATCGGACGCAACTCTTAATCCTGGTGGTGTTAGAATTGGGACATCAGAAATTTATCAACAAGTTGAGAATATTGAATTTATTACAGAGGGTTTGGTAGTAGGACAGGAATTTAAAAATGATGTGAGAATTATTCTTTTTATAACGACTAAAAATAATGAGGATTTAAATGAAGACAAAATTAAAATAATAAAAGAAAAAATAAAAAAAAATTGTTCACCTAAACATGTACCAACTTTTGTTATAAGAGTTCCAGAAATTCCAAGGACTAAAAGCGGAAAAATTGTAGAGCTAGCGGTTCGAAAGATTATTAACGGTGGGAAACTTGACAACAAAGAGGCTATAGCAAATCCAAATAGTTTAGACTTTTTTAAAAACTTATCTGAACTTAAATCTTAATTATCTTTCAACACACATAGCAATGCCCATGCCACCACCAATGCATAAAGTGGCCAAGCCCTTTTTTACATCTCTTTTAATCATTTCATGAATTAGAGTAACTAAAACTCTTGTGCCTGATGCACCTATAGGATGTCCCAAAGCAATTGCTCCTCCATTAACATTAACTTTATCCTCCGGAATCGAAAGGGTTTTTAAAACAGCTAAACTTTGTGCCGCAAATGCCTCATTAGCTTCAATTAAATCTAAATCCTTTACAGACCAGCCAGCTAAATCTAGTGCTTTTTTTGACGAAGGTATTGGACCAGTACCCATTAAAGCAGGATCGACACCACAACTTGCCCAAGACTTTATCTTAACCAATTTTTTTAAACCTCTTTTATCAGCCTCTGTTTCATTCATTAAAACTACAGCGGCGGCCCCATCATTTATTCCAGAGGAATTTCCAGCAGTTACTGTTCCGTCTTTTTGAAACACTGATTTTAAGCGTTTGAGTGATTCTAAATTTACACTTTCTCTCGGGTGTTCATCTTTTGTGAATTTTATTTCAGATTCTTTCGATTTAATTTTAAAAGCAGTTATTTCATCATTAAATTTATTTTTTTCTTGTGCTTTTAAAGCTTTAGTTTGTGAATTAAAAGCAAATTTATCTTGTTCATCTCTTGTTATTTGAAATTTTGTTGCAACATTTTCAGCAGTAACGCCCATGTGATAACCGTTAAAAGCATCCCAAAGGCCGTCCTTAATCATAGTATCTACAAGCTCAGTATTTCCTAATTTTTTTCCATTTCTTATAAAAACTGCGTGAGGAGAAGTAGACATACTTTCTTGCCCCCCAGCTATAACGATTTTAGAATCCTTTGATTTAATACTTTGAAAACCTGAAGCTATTGATCTTAACCCGGAACCACAGACCTGGTTCACGACGTAAGCTGGCTTTTCTTTTGGCAAACCACATTTTATTGCTGCCTGTCTAGCAGGATTTTGTCCAGCACCACCTGTTAAGACTTGACCCATGATAACTTCATCGATTTCTTCATTCTTTAGTTTAGAATTTTTGATAACATCAGAGATTACTGAAGCACCCAGTTCATGCCCAGGTATACTTTTTAGGGAACCACCTAAAGAACCAATAGCTGTTCTTTTGGCAGATGTTATTACCACTGTATTTTTTTCTGACATGTTATTTATATTATAGATTTATAACCTTTATTTACAGGCTTTTTTTTGATAATTGATTAGTTACGCGCCTGTAGCTCAACTGGATAGAGCGCTTGGCTACGGACCAGGAGGTTCTGGGTTCAAATCCTAGCAGGCGCGCCATTGATTTTAACGCATTAAAAATATAAGTAATTAATAAGAAAATGAAATTTTTAACCAATCTATCACTCACAAAATCAATTTTTGTTTTTTTTATACTTGTCTTGATAATTTTGATAATTTTAACTTTAGCTTTATAAATAATCTATAAATAGAATAAGAATTCCTAATAGTATTCTGTATCCCACGAAAATATTAAGATTAAAATTTTTGATGTATTTTAAAAAATATTTTATAGTCAAATAAGAGCTTATAAAAGATAAAAAAATAGCTAGTAAATTTATCAAAGAAAAATTTACATTTTTAGAAACAAAAATATTTTGTAAACCATATACACTCACAGCTGCTAAAATAGGTATTGATAATAAAAAAGATATTTTTGCAGACTCGACTCTTTCAAATTTAAGGGTCCTAGCTGCGGTAATCGCTATCCCAGAACGACTAACACCTGGAATTAGTGATAGCACTTGTAAAAAACCTACATATAAAGCCGATTTAAACCCAAAGTCCTCGTTGATCCTTTTCCTATTTTCGAATTTATCACTGACATAAAGTAAAATACCAAAAATAATAGTTGTCCAACCTATTACTTTGATATTTCTTAATTGATCAATTAAATTATATTTAACTAAAAAATAACCAGTTATTACAAGCGGAATAGAGGAAATAAAAATTTTTAAAAATAATTCTTTATTCTGAAAAAAATTTAAAATTTCTGATCTAAAATAGAGAATGATTGCAAAAAAAGATCCGATATGAAGACTAATATCTATCGAGAGATTTTGATTAGAGTAATTAAAATATTTAGATATTATTATTAAATGAGATGAAGAGCTTACGGGTAAAAATTCTGTAATGCCTTGTACAATAGACAGAATAAATATTTCAATCATTTCATATATGCTTATATTTTAAGATTGTTTTTTTATAGGCAATATAAGTTGCATAGCAGCTATGCATAAAATAACAGCAATTTTGCTGTATTTTTGAATAAAAGGGTAATAGTTTATTACCTATTTTTACTTTAATTTTTAGTTTTTTTATATATTTTAATCGTTATGGCAAAAGAAAAAATGTTAAAATTTACCAATATTGTACAGGAAACACCTGATAAACGCGCAACTGATAGACGTAAAGGTGATTTTCATGAAATTTACAAAGAATATATTAATGCAAAAGCTCAAGAGCAATCTAGCAGATGTTCACAATGCGGAGTTCCCTTTTGCCAAGTTCATTGCCCCCTATATAATAATATTCCTGATTGGTTAAAATTAACTGCAGAAGGTAGGCTGAAGGAGGCATACGAACTTTCTCAAAATACAAATAACATGCCCGAGGTTTGTGGAAGAATTTGCCCTCAAGACAGATTATGCGAAGGAAATTGTGTAATTGAACAATCAGGGCACGGGACTGTTACAATAGGTTCGGTAGAAAAGTATATTACTGAGACAGCGTGGAAAGAGGGTTGGATCAAACCAATAAAAATTAAAAATGAAAAGAGGCAATCAATAGGTATAATTGGTGCAGGGCCAGCTGGGTTAGCTTGTGCTGAAGAATTAAGAAAGTCTGGTTTTAAAGTCACAATATATGACAGGTATGATCGTCCAGGAGGATTGCTAATTTATGGCATACCTAATTTTAAATTAGAAAAACATGTAGTAGAAAGAAGAACTAAGCTTTTAAAAGATTCTGGTATTATATTTAAACAAAATTTTGAGGTTGGAAAAAATTCAAGTTTAAAGCAACTTAGAGAAAAACACGATGCAATTTTAATTGCAACAGGAGTTTATAAACCTCGTGAAATTGATTTACCTGGAAATAATCTTAAAAATATTTTTCCTGCGATGGATTTTTTAACTGCATCAAATCGAAAAGGTCTTGGAGATAATGTAAAAGTTTTTGATGATGGAACTTTAAATGCCGAAGGTAAAGACGTAGTAGTTATAGGAGGCGGGGACACTGCAATGGATTGTGTTAGAACTGCGATTAGACAAAAAGCAAAATCAGTAAAATGCTTATACAGAAGAGATAAAGAAAATATGCCTGGTTCAGTTCGAGAAGTAAGTAATGCTGAAGAAGAAGGTGTAAAGTTCATATGGCTTTCTAGTCCGAAGGAGTTTATTGGCAATTCTTTTGTAGAATCAGTAAATATAGATAAAATGATATTAGGGAAACCAGATGCTTCTGGCAGAAAAAAACCTGAAATACAAAAAGGTTCAGAATTTAAAATTAAGACTAATTTAGTTATCAAAGCATTAGGATTTGACCCTGAAGATATCCCGAAACTTTTTGGTGAACACGATTTGAATGTTTCAAGGTGGGGAACTATTCAAATAGATCTTAATACTATGCAAACAAATATTAACGGAGTATTTGCTGCAGGAGATATTGTAAGAGGTGCCTCTCTAGTTGTTTGGGCAATAAGAGACGGAAGAGATGTAGCAAAACAAATAGAAATTTTTTTGAAAGCTAAAGAGAAACTTAATCAAATTGAAAAAGTAGCTTAAATTATGAAAAGATACTTAAAAAACAAAAACTTTTTAATAAAAAATTTAGCTTACGATCCATCTACAGAGCATGATGCCTGTGGCGTTGGACTTATTGCCTCAACTGATGGAAAAAAATCAAGAAAAATTGTTGAGTACGGTATTCAGGCATTAAAAGCAGTTTGGCATAGAGGGGCAGTAGACGCAGACGGTAAATCTGGTGATGGCGCCGGAATAAAATTAGAGATTTCACCAGATTTTTTTAAAGAAAAAATATTGTCCACAGGTCATTCACATGATGAAAAAACCAGAGTTTGTGTAGGTATGATTTTTTTACCAAGAAATGATTACTCTAACCAAGAAAAGTGTAGATCAATCACAGAGACTGTTTTGCTTGAGGAGAATTATTATATTTATGGTTGGAGGCAAGTCCCAGTTAACCCCAAAGTTTTAGGTGAAAAAGCAGAAATGAGCAGGCCTGAGATTACTCAAGTTTTATTTAGAAAAAACGAGCATTTAGAAACAGACGATCTTGAAAGAGACCTTTTTGTTGTAAGAAAAAAAATAGAAAAACTAGCCCGAGATTCTCAACTCAAAGAATTTTATATTTGCTCTTTAAGTTCAAGATCTATTGTCTATAAAGGAATGTTTTTAGCAGAGTCTTTAGAAGACTTTTATCCAGATCTAAAAGATAAAAATTTTAAATCAAGATTTGCAATTTTTCATCAAAGATACTCCACCAATACTTTTCCTAGCTGGGACCTAGCTCAACCTTTTAGATCTTTAGCGCACAACGGGGAAATAAATACAATTAAAGGAAATATTAATTGGATGAAAATTCACGAACAAGACATGTCTAGTTCTCTTTTTAAAAATGTTAATGACCTAAAACCTGTGATTAGAAGTTCATCCGACTCCGGCGCTCTTGACAATGTTTTTGAATTGTTAACTCATTCTGGGAAACTGGCACCACTAATCAAACTTATGATGATACCGGATGCTTGGTCCAAAAGAAGTAAAACTGTTCCGAAAAATCATCAACAACTCTTCAATTTTTTAAATAGTAGTATTGAACCTTGGGATGGGCCTGCAGCAATTTGTGCGACTGATGCAAAATGGGTTATAGCAGCTACAGACAGAAATGGATTGAGACCTCTTAGATATACCGTAACTTCTGATAATTTAGTTTTTGCCGGCTCAGAAACGGGAATGATAGAAATTCCTGAAGAAAAAGTAATCTCTAAAGGTAGATTAGGTCCAGGGCAAATCATAGCTATAGAACTTAAAAAAGGTAAATTTTTTAAAGACGAACAATTAAAAAATTACATTTCCAAAGAGTATAAAAAATTCAATAAACAGATTATTGATTTAGATAAAAAAGTTTCAAACACTAAAGAAACACCTAGTTTTGTGAGTGATGAATTAAGAAGAAGACAATACCTTTCGGGTTTTAGCATTGAAGATTTAGAACTAATTCTTCATCCAATGGTTGAGGACAGCAAAGAGACCACTGGCTCAATGGGAGATGATACTCCTGTTGCAGTTTTGTCGAGTCATTTCAGGCCGGTTGCTCATTATTTCAGACAAAACTTTAGCCAAGTTACAAATCCACCTATTGATTCACTTAGAGAAAATAAAGTTATGAGTTTAAAGACAAGATTTGGAAATTTAGGAAATATTTTAGATTTTGACAAATTAACAAAAGATAATATTTATGTTTTGGAAAGTCCTATATTGTCAAATTCACAATTTGAAAAATTTACAAAGTTTTTTGGTAATAACTCGAAAATTATTGATTGCACTTTTACACACGATCAAATTCTTGAAGAATCATTACAAAATATTCTACAAGAATCCGAAATTGCTGTGAGACAAGGAGCAACACAATTGATACTTACAGATCAAAAAATATCTGAAGAAAAAATTGCAATTCCAATGCTTTTATGTGTAGGAGCGGTTAA
>MDTC01172735.1_pt1 | contig 10276 bp, 10 predicted proteins | sample 811181 | NCBI WGS metagenome assembly MDTC01 (sample SAMN05326644, study PRJNA326480) | marine metagenome | isolation source: seawater | place: Pacific Ocean: North | collected 2011
CGAAAAAATTCTATCTTTATCTTTAAGCATTGGGGGCATCCTTTTTACTAACCAAAGATCTTTTTGTGTTGGATCCTTTTTCTTTGATAGAGCTATCTATAAAAAGTTCTACACTAGCATTTTGTGCTTCCTCTACTTTCGTTCCTAATGTTGTGAGATTTTCAATTGGTTCTGAGGAAAATCTTTTTGTTTGACTTCCTGGCACTGGTTTCCTTCCTGAAATTAAATCAGTAACAATCTTAGCAAAACTTTCTTCATCAAGATCCTCATAGTAGTCGCTACCAATTTGGACAAGTGGTGCATTGGAACAAGCTCCTAGACACTCTACTTCCTCCCAAGATATCTTACCATCATGGGCTATCTCCATAGCTCTTTTTGAAATCTTATCCTTACACTGCCTAATCAAACCATCTGAACCTCTTAGCATGCATGGTGTTGTACCACATACTTGTATATGAGCTGCCGATCCAACAGGAGACAAATGGAACATAAAATAAAAACTGGCTACCTCAAATACTCTAACTGGAGCCATATCTAACATCTTGGCCACGACCTCAATTGCAGGTTTGGACACCCAACCTTCCTGCTCTTGCGCTCGAAACAGCAATGGTATTACAGCACTTTGTTTCCTTCCCTTAGGATAATTCAGTATCTGTTTTTTTGCCCATGCTAAATTTTTTGCAGAAAATTTAAAGTTTAAGGGTTGTTTTTTGTCCAGGCGTCTTAACATTACCTATCTATCTCCCCAAAAACCACATCTAATGAGCCCAATATGGCAGAAACATCAGCAAGCTGGTGCCCCCTGCACAAATGATCCATAGCAGCTAAATGTAAAAAACCTGGTGATCTAAGTTTAACCTTATACGGTTTGTTGGTGCCATCTGCAACGAGATATACCCCAAATTCTCCTTTAGGAGCTTCCACTGAACTATATATCTCGCCTTTCGGAACATGAAAACCTTCAGTATATAGCTTAAAGTGATGGATTAAAGCTTCCATTGATTTTTTCATCTGATTCCGCTTTGGTGGAGCTACTTTTCCTCTAACTAATACGTCCTCATCCTGGCATTTGTATAATTTCTGTATAGCCTGTTGGATGATTTTTACACTTTCTCTCATCTCCCAAACCCTGCACAAATACCTATCAAAGCAGTCACCATTTTTTCCGATTGGTATCTTAAAATCAAAGTCATTATAGCATTCATAGGGTTGTGCTCGCCTTAGATCCCAAGCCATACCCGAGCCTCTCACCATCACGCCTGAAAAACCCCAATCCAATGCCTCTTCTTTTGTTACAATCCCAATATCAACGTTCCTTTGTTTGAAAATCCTGTTTTCTGTTAGTAAATCCTCAATATCATCAACTATTTTTGGAAAAGACAGTGCCCAACTACCAATATCATCTAGCAAATCTTCTGGAATATCCTGGTGCACCCCTCCCGGCCGAAAATAAGCAGCATGGAGCCTGGCACCACAAGCCCGTTCATAAAATATCATGAGCTTTTCTCTTTCTTCAAAACCCCAAGAAATTGGTGTGAATGCTCCCACATCCATGGCCTGAGTAGTAATGTTTAGAAGATGATTTAGTATCCGACCTATTTCAGAATATAGAACTCTAATTAAAGATGCTCTATGCGTTATTTTTATATTTAATAAACTTTCTATCGCTAAACACCAGGCATGTTCCTGGTTCATAGGAGCGACATAATCTAATCTATCAAAATAAGGCAGATTCTGGAGGTAAGTTCTACTTTCCATAAGTTTTTCAGTACCCCGATGCAAAAGTCCTATATGTGGATCGCATCGGTCGACAATCTCACCATCCAACTCTAAGACCATCCTAAGAACACCATGTGCTGCAGGGTGCTGAGGTCCAAAATTTATATTAAAGTTACGGATAGATTGTTCACTTTCTGGGAAATGCTCGCGAGGTTCTTTAGACATCTCTAGTATCCTCCTCTTCATTGAGCAATTGCACCGGTAAATCTATCTCGCTTCCTTCCCATGGACTCATGAAATCAAATCTTCTATATTCCTGGTTTAATTTTACAGGCTCATAAACAACTTTCTTCTTTTCCTGATCGTATCTCAATTCTATATAGCCAGTGGTAGGAAAATCTTTGCGTAATGGATGGCCTTGAAAACCATAATCCGTAAGCAATCGTCTCATATCTGGATGATCAGAAAACAAAATTCCGTACATATCAAAGACTTCCCGTTCAAACCAATTTGCTGCAGGAAACAAATTTGTAATAGATGGAACTAACTCAGTTTCCTTGACTGGGACCTTCAACCTAATCCTCATATTTTGATGCATTGAGAGATAATGATACACGATATGAAACCTGCTTTCCTCTTCAGGATAGTCTACTGCTGTAATGTCAACTAACGTGCGAAACTGGCATATTGGGTTTAACTTTAAAGCAGAGGTTATTTCTTGAATAGCGGAAACATTCAGGAAAATACTTAATTGTTTGTAGCTGAAATCTGAACTTATTATGTCATCAGAATAATTTAATATCAAAAAATCATTCAACTCCGTCAATGCCTCATCCAAAATCATTACCCCTTTATCGTGATAAAGTTCCAGTTCGGCGTATTTTGCGCTGAAGTTGGAGTATCCCGTAAAGTAAAGCCTCAGCCGTAGGTGGACACCCAGGCACATAAATATCTACAGGAACAATTCGATCGCAGCCTCGAACAACAGAATAAGAGTAATGGTAATAACCTCCACCATTTGCACAAGACCCCATTGAAATCACATATCTCGGTTCTGGCATCTGGTCATAAACTTTTCGTAATGCTGGGGCCATCTTATTTGTAAGTGTCCCTGCCACAATCATTAAATCTGATTGTCTAGGACTAGCCCGTGGAGCCGTACCAAATCTTTCCAAGTCGTATCTAGGAGTGGAGGTATGCATCATCTCAACAGCACAACAGGCCAGTCCAAAAGTCATCCAGTGTAGACTACCAGTTCTGGCCCAGTTGATTACATCCTGTGCAGAAGTCTGTATAAAACCTTTATTTGCAAAATCACTAGCGATTTTGCTGGGATCATATTCTTTATTCATTCCAACAAACTGTGGGCTATCTTTCGTCAATCCCATTCCAAAGCTCCTTTTTTCCATTCATAGATGAACCCTATTGTTAGAATCAAAAGGAATACCATCATGGAACAATATCCAAAAAACCCAATTGACCCAAAACTAATAGCCCATGGGAAAAGGAAAGCCACTTCTAAGTCGAAAATGATAAACAGAATTGCCACAAGATAAAATCTTATATCAAATTTCATTCTGGCATCATCAAACGCATTAAACCCGCATTCATAGGCAGACACTTTTTCAGAATCAGGATTTCTTACAGCAATTACAAAGGCTGCTAACAAAAAAGTTAAACCTATCACTATGGCAAGGCCAAAGAAAATCAGTATCGGCAAATAACTTCCAGCTAAGTCACTCAATTCACCTTCCCCCGTCAAGTCAGAATTGCAATTGCGCCTGGCTCTCAAGGGTGTACCTCCTAGAGGCCTTTACGTCAACAGAGTAAAGCAGTTTAATTAGTATCACAAGTTCGCACCTCACTCACACTAAGTATTTTAAAGAGCCACTAACTGTAATAAGAAAATGTTCTAGCATATAGCAATAGAATAATTGAAAATCTACTAACTCTTGTCTATTAATTTAAGCATTTGGGCCTCATTACCGACCTGTTCCAACCAATCTCTTACAATCTTAAGTGAGTTAGGGGCAGCCGAAACTCCTGAAACTATATTACCCTTAATGATTTCCTTAATAGCAAGAGTTACAGGCAAAGAAACAAGTCTGGCCATTGCTGTACCTCTCTCATCTCCCCAAGCATCTAGGAAATAAGATTTTTCATATCGAGTGGCTCCATTCTTAGAAGCCTTCAAGGAAACATTTAAAACTACCCTATCAGGTTCATTTTCCCCATAAGAATTTGCTTTCCATAGCCTTTCAGACATATGTTGGAGTTTGCTATGTTCTTTATCAAGATCCAAACTATCAATTTCTTCAAAGATTTCTTTCCATGCTTTTTTCCACCCCATGTTACGAAGGGTTCCTCTGACAAAAGTCTTGATTTTCCAGTCATCTTCAAAAAAATATTGTTTAATAAAAGGTAAACTATCCCTGTTTGGGTACACCTCAAATTGTTCTCTATCTTCAGATGGGATAGCAAAATGCTCTACCTGATGCCATGGCCTCTCTGTAACCAATTCCTGAAAGTCCTTGATCGAACGAGCCTTGGACTTTAATGCCTTCAAAACACCCGTTGGAGACCAACTAAACTTGTAGCAAAACTCATTTGGTATTTTAGGTATGCCTCCGCAGTAGGACACAAAATCAATTTCATTATCTAAATCGTAAGCTATAGATTTCTTATAGTCATGAACTAAAAAGTGAGCCATCAAATGATCAATACCAGGATCAAGACCAACCTCATTCATCAGTGTTACATTATTAGCTAAGGCATATTCATGCAAACACTGCATTTCCTCAGATATATAAGACGAGGACACAAAATGAGCAAAATGATCTATACAAACTTTTGCTATTGGTATATGCCATTCCCCCGGCAGCATCGATACCACAATGTCACCCCTTGAGAGCCCCCTCTTTAAACTTTTTAAATCAAACTTGTGAATATTATTGGTTAAATCTCCAACCAAGTTCACTGCCTTATCCTCGGTCCTATTCCAGACATGTACATCGGGTATCTCAGCCAATATATTGCGCAAGCCTGGAATTGATGAAAGTCCCGTCCCTATCCAATGAATTTTCCCCATTACTTCTCCACTACATTAAAATATTTTCCAATTTGGCATCAAAAACTTTTTTTGCACGCCCCCAAACACCATAATTATCATCTTTGAAATCAATAAGATAGCTTAGTAATTGCCTTTCAAAGTTTAGGCTACTTTCTTTAGGAAGCATAGCAGGAAGATTATCTATGGCAGTAATATATAAAGGTTTATTCCCTGCGATCAGAGTATGATAAGGCATACTAAATGACGTAGGCTGATCATATAATGGAATTGTGTTATACTCGCTACCAGGATCACACGACACATCGGAAATCACCAATAGTTTTCGGGTTGATTTGATTAGATCCTTGGTAATAAAGGGTTTTGAATCTGCTGACGCCAATACACAATTAACAAAAATATCATGTTCAAGAATTTCTGGGAAAGGACCACCACTGCTGGTTTCCTCCAGATCCCAATCCTTTGTTTGTATAGCTAAAGAATTGAACAATTCCTTGGCTCCTTTTCCAACTCGACCATGCGCACCTATTATAATTACTCCAGGCTTCTCATTGTTTTTCGAAACATATTTAGTTAAGTCTTTGTTCAAAATACTCCGAATTTCGGTCTTATTAGTAGTTGAAGGAAATTTGTAGTTGCTGTTTAAATCCATATTCATTTTTGCCAACCAAATGTTTAAAGCTACAGCTGCACCTGCAAATCCTGCATAATGACCAAACGCTGCAACCCGTTTTCCTTCAGCATCTGTCAGATATTCCAGATCATACAAGATGCCTCCTCCCCTCTTAAAGCAAGCAAGAGTTTTGTTTGACCCTTTTTGTTCTTTAAAAACGTGAGCAAACATAACATGCCTGTGATTCAGAACAATATTACCTTCCAATTCCTTTAATCCTAAAATTATTGTTTTCCTATCACTACTCTTCCATGCTCCTTGTCGAGCAATTTCACATCCGATTGATCGATATTCATTTGTTGAGAAAGCCCTTTTATCACTTTCTTCCACAGTTACATTTATACCATTATCTAAAAGCTTTCTCGCACCAATAGGAGTTATTGGAGTTCTAAACTCATCATCCCTATATTCAGCACGTAACCAAAAATGCGTCATTTTTTATACCTATCACTATAGCATCTTTATAAGAAACAAACCAAAGCTATGGCGCGGTTGACGGGACTCGAACCCGCGACCTCCGGCGTGACAGGCCGGCACTCTAACCAACTGAGCTACAACCGCAGAAGTGCTAAAAACGCATAATTCCCCTCATATAAACTCTTGGAATTCAATATTGTCAAGCAGAGAATTGTTTAGAATATCAAAACAATTCAAGATCTTTTTGCATAGGTGTTTAACAACTACTAAAAAATTTATCGGCTGCCAAATTTTATTAAATTCAATGGGGATTTTGGCAAAGAAATTGTCTTTTCCTCAGTGTAAAACTGTTCACATGAATAGCCTCCTTCTCGGGCAACTCCAGAGTTTTTAAATCCTCCAAATGGGGCCCTTAATTCCCTCATCATTGGCGTATTGACCCACACCACACCTGAACGCATTGCTTCAGACATATTCATTATTGTTGGCATATGATCAGACCAGATGTATGAAACGAGACCAAATTCTGTGTCATTTGCTATTTCAATTGCTTCATCCTCTGATCTAAATGGGATGAAACTTGCAAATGGTCCAAAAATTTCTTCCTGACATACTCTGCTTTTATTTGACTTAGCTAAAACTGCTGTCGGCTCCATAAAATATCCCTTTTCATGAATGTCTGATTTGTGACCTCCTACCAAAAGTTTGTCGCCATCTTTTACCGCCAAATCGGCAAAAGATAAAATTCTTTCCATATGTCGTTTTGATGCAATGGGACCAATTTCTGTTTCATCTTTCAAGGGATCTCCAACAACAATCTGCTTAGTGCGTTCAATGAATTCAGCCACAAATTGATCGAAAATCTTTTCTTCAACAAGAATTCGAGATCCTGCCAAGCATTGTTGCCCATTATTTGAATAAATTCCTATCAATGCACCGTCTAAAGCTCTTTGATAATCAGCCGAAGAAAAAATTATGTTAGCTGATTTACCACCAAGCTCCATAGAACACGGAGTAAGTTGCTTTCCTGCTTCCATCATGACACTGCGCCCAGTTACGGTACCACCCGTGAAACTAATTCTATCTATCCCTGGATGAGCTACTAAGTGTGATCCAGTAACTGGGCCTCGGCCATTTACTAAATTCAACACCCCAGGTGGTAAAATATTGCTAAGTAAACTCACTAGCTTTGCCAAAGAGAATGGGGTTTGCTCGGATGGTTTTAAAATTGCACAATTCCCAAATGCTATTGATGCAGCAATCTTCATAGTTGCCAGGGCTAGTGGAGCATTCCAAGGCGCTATTAATCCTATGACTCCAGCCGGTTCACGATTCACCAGCGTGAGATAACCTTCCGTGTTATCGAAACGCTCTCCGTGAGTTTGGCTGATATATTGTGCAAAAAAACGGAAATTATAGGCAGCTCTTTGTAAGTGAAAACCTTTTATTTCTCTTAGGATCAGTCCAGTTGCCAAGCACTCCAACCTAGCCAATTCGTCCAAGTTATCTAGAATGACCTTTCTGCAACTTTCAAGAATTTCAATTCTCTTTTCAACCGATTGCTTACTCCATGATGTATTATCAAAAGCCTTGCGGGCAGAAATTACTGCTTTATTCACATCTTCAGGACCGTCTTCAACCAAAATAGAAACCTGCTCTCCAGTTGCAGGGTAGAATACAGGCAGTTCTCGCCCTGACCCATGTGCTGCATCATTGTTAATCCAACTTTTAATTAATTTTGGAGGTTCGATTGGATTTAATAGCACTGACATTTGATTTTTTTACCTCTTTAATGTTATCAAAATTTTTAATGGAGTCTCAATATATTCCTAAATATGGAACTATTAAAGGTGCCTAAACCAAGACGATGATTAGTGATCTTTAAACAATGGCCCATGGCCCCCAAATTGATCTTTAAGTCCATTAGCCCTGAGGGCGTGCCAATAAGTAGCTGCATTAATAGGAAACATAGGTTTTTTTAGTTCTACTGACATTTCATTGCAAACATCCACCATTGATAGGTTGGTTCCTACCTGAACAAAAGCATCAATACTAGGGTCATTCATTTCTATTACATGCTGCCTTAGTTCCTCTGGCTGAACATGAGCAATGGCAACAGGAGTTGGGCATTTTAATCCCCTAAATTTCTTAACTTCAAATCCACAATCTTCAAAAAATAATGTAACGTTTTTGTCAGAAATCGGCCAATAGGGTGAAATTACTGCAATACGTTTGACCCCGTACAATTTAAGGGCAGCTTCACAAGCAAAGGAACCAGCTGAAACTTCTAAACCACAGTGTTGAGAAAGAGCTGCCATTCTTTTTTTAGACTCTAAACGCCCTCCCCAGAACATTAATGCAGACATCCCCATTATAAGATAATCTGGTTCACATGTACTACACCTATCAACAGCCTCATATAATGTGGCACCAATGGCCTCCACTAAATCTACAAACTCCTTATCACTCCCCACTCTCATATTGGGAATATGGATCCGACCGTAATGATTTGTAACACCTTGCACCCTAAGACTATCCATATCAGGCTGAACAATCGTATTAGTTGATGGTGCGACAACCGCAAATTTACACCTCCAGCCAAGAGCATCCTTAGACATATTTATCCCTTCTACGATGAGAAAATGATGTTCTTTTAATACTATTTAAATGTCAAGTAGTTAGCTAGACAAGCGATTATCTAACCGATAAGCTTTACTCGGACAATTCTATAATCTTATGCAGACCAACTTAACATTATTTTGCATCTTAAGGAATTTGCTACATGAACAATTTAACTCTGAGACAGATCCTCGATTCTGATGGAACTATAGTAGCTCCAGGAGTTCATGACATGATTTCTGCAATACTAGCGGAAAAAGTTGGTTTTCCAGCAATTTTCATAGGTGGTTATGGCATTGCCGCATCACACCTAGGCATTCCAGATGTCGGAATAATGACTTTTACAGACATTTATGACCGGGTAAGGATGATTGCTGAAGTTACAAAAAAACCTTTAATTGTCGATGCAGACACTGGCTATGGTGGCCTAATTAACTTAAGGCACGCAGTGAGAAGTTATGAAAAGGCCGGAGTTTCTGCAATTCAAATTGAAGATCAAGTATTTCCCAAGCGCTGTGGCCACGCAAAAGGTGTTCAGGTTGTAACAATTGAAGAAATGGTAAAGAGAATTAATGTCGCGTCTGACAATAGACTGAGTGCTGATTTTCTTATTATAGCGCGAACTGACAGTCGCCCAGAATTAGGATTAGATGAAGCCATTAGAAGAGCAGAAGCCTATGCAAAGGCAGGCGCCGACCTTATTTTTGTAGAGGCTCCGAAAAATGTCCAAGAACTGAAAAGACTAAGGAAGAACATTGACAAGCCATTAGTTTTCAAGATGGTTCCCGATGGGAATTTAAGTAATCTAGATTCACAAGCTCTGAGGTCCCTAGGCTTTAATCTACTCATATATCCAAGTTTAGGTTTTCTATCAGCAGCTGAGGCAATAAAGCGCGCTTTTACCGAATTAAAGTCTAATGGTTCAGTTAAGACACAATCCATGCATAACTTCGAACATTTTAGTGAGCTAATTGGATTTAATGACGTTTACGATTTTGAAAAACGCTGGAGCGATTAAGAAACCTTAGGAGATTTAGTATGCAATATGACTTTGTACCAATGCCAAACCGTAAACCATTAAAATGGCCCTTTGGGAAAAGGATGGCAGTAATATTGACTACTAATTTGGAATACTGGCAACCAAGTAAGGACACTGATAAGGTTATCTACCCAGGTGGTCCCGGCATAGTTGGAGGAAATCTTCCCGGAAGAGTATATGACAACCCCAATTGGACATGGCGAGAGTATGGGCATAGAGTGGGCGTCTGGAGAATGTTTGATTTGTTTAAGAGTGCCGATATTCCCACCTCCTGCACAATCAATGCTATGATGGCAACTGAACGTAGAGCAGTTGTTGAGTATGCAGTAGATCAAGGCTATGAAATAGTGGCTCATAATTTCGAACAAACTGAATTACTTACAGATTTCCAGGATGATGAAGAAGCCGAAAGGTCCATCATTCGCGCAACTCTAGATGTTTACCGTAATGTTGTTGGAAGAGATGCTAAGGGCTGGCTTTCCTCATCTCTTAGATCTACACCTAATACAATTGACTTAATTGCTGAAGAGGGTCTCACTTTTTTTTGTGATTTATTAAATGATGATCAGCCCTACTTGGTAAAAACAAGATCAGGAACTGATATCGTATCGATACCATATACTTCAGAGGTTAATGATTTCACAGTTTTCTTACGCCAAGGAAAAGATATAGAGGGAGCATTCAATGTATTCAAAGAACAATTTGACTGGCTCTATCATGAAAGTGCTGAAAGTGGTCGGCA
>MDTC01177770.1_pt1 | contig 10276 bp, 8 predicted proteins | sample 811181 | NCBI WGS metagenome assembly MDTC01 (sample SAMN05326644, study PRJNA326480) | marine metagenome | isolation source: seawater | place: Pacific Ocean: North | collected 2011
CTTGGCATGTCTTTGTCTTTCGGGAGATGCCAAGTCTCACCTTAGGAAATGTACGGATTTTGGGGGTCAGGCCACAAACAGTGTCGAACGACACTCCGAATTCCTCCACACGCCTGTGCACGTGATCACATTTTCCTATTCCTTCTCAATCCTACACAGTGCGGCCCCTTCAAAACGGGGCTCCAAAGTCTGCACCTTGAACCGAAACCCTGATGACGACTTCAGCATGTTTGGAACGGGAAACTCGACGATGTATCGCCAGCCATAGTCCCCCTCTACATGAGCGGCGCCACTCAGTGTGACATCCGCTTCCATTATTGCCCCTTCCACTGTTACCACTATGTCGTCCGCGACAATCGCTTGATTACTGAGCAGAGAAAACCTAGCCGATTCTGAATCCTGTGCGCACTCAATGATCTTTCTCTCAATCTGCACTTCAGGTAATGCGTTCACCCTCACTTCACACTCATCGAGTACTTCTCCCCCCTCTCCACTAAACGCGACGACCGTAAAGTTGCACATCCCATCGCGCAGCTTCTCTATGCCTAATGCTGGCAGCAAGACTTCCACTTGATACTGGCGCAGTTCTCCGCCAAGGCCAGTTTGATTTCGAGACTCAGTCACACGCACATCGACACCATCAGGGCCACCCTGGCAAACAAACAACGGGCCTCCCTTCAAGTCCGACTCCTCGAGCGCCAAGAACACCATCTCGATGGAAGATGGCCTCCCTGGCATACGCGCAAATACGTAACGCGCGTCCCTCCAAAACGCATCCCTTGCCGGCCACGCTTGAATATTGACCGCAGACTCTCCAGCGCTTGTAAGAAACCTGAGCTGTGTCGACTGAACACCACGCGCGGTAAGAGTGAACTCCCCGTCCACTATTCGCTTCTCCCCAGGGCCCAGCTCTTCTTCGATGTCGTCAAGAAGCGTGCAGGAGCAACTAGAGACCACAGAGAGAACCTCTACGGGCTCAGGCGATGGGTTATGAACCTGAATCTGAAACGATGCAGTTTCACCAAACTCCAACTCGCGTAGCTGCACAGTACTTGGCTCAAAGGTCAGCGCTCGATGCGACGCACTTCCTCTCTCGCTGCAACCGGGAATAGCCAACATGGCTACCCCGCCAAAGATCGCGCAATGATGGAACAATGCAGATAGGACGTCTCGGATGGTCATTGGTTATTCTAGATTTGTAAAAGTCTTTGCTCCTGAGTGAAACTGCAACTCCCGTGCAAGAGATCCCGGCAAGAACCGCCCAACCAATGCTCTCTCTCCACCTGCAAAAACACAGTAAGCATTTACAGCCTTTTCAATGTCGGAAAACTCGACCCACCCCGACGCCGGCTCGATTCGCCGAATTGCAAGCAGGGTGTCATCTTCTCCGTCTCGCAGCTCTACGTCGGCCTTGAGTGCATCGCCATTGGAGTCCACGATTCGCATCCGTACTAATCTTGGCTCGGGCACTTCTATGAGAACGGGGCTTGATGGGCCCTCATACCTGCGATCGAACACTTTTTTTCCTTGAACAGTGTAGAGGGCTAGCCCGAAACGTGGCGCGTATGGAATCAGGTGAATCTCTGACTCGGCGCCAATAGCAAGATTCGCCGACCGCTTTGCGTATTTTCCGGGGTCTCCGGGCCACCAAGCATAGTGTTCGATTCTCAAATCCAAGCTTGTTGGTCGCCCCCCGCCGATTTCAGTGATTCGGATTGAGAGCGCCTCGGGAAGAGCCAACTCTACTTCGAGAATGTCGGTCGAGGATCGCGCTTCATTAATGGCGTCGCGATCTACGAGTGCGCTCGCCTCTGTAACCGGGTCCAGTAGAACGACTCCGGCAATAGCCACATCGTGAGGAATTTCAAACTGGATCAACCCTAACTCATCGGACTTTGCAGATACTCGACCCTGGAGACGTACGCTCCTGGTTCGCACCGAGGAGGCGCTATTCCGAAACTCAAGAATGCCATGCACGCCGCCTTTCGCTTGGCCCCGCCAACGGCATCGAATCGCAAACACACGTGACGTGTCCAATGACAGCTCGACTGGTGTCCCACTGGCTAGTTCTTCAACTGGCACAGAGAACGACTGAGTCGCATAGCCAGGAGCAGCCGCATTGACCCAAAGCCTGGAAGCGCTGCTTGATACGCCGGAAACCACGAATGACCCATGTGGACTTCGGCTCGCTACCGCGCCCTCTCCCGAAGTGAACTCCAACGCACCTCCAGATATGTGCATCCCGTTTGACGAGTCAACCAAGATCAATTCGCCGGACACCGTGCCAGAGAGTAGTAATTCAACTTTTTGATACTCACTATTGACCACTACGTGTGCATATCCGGAATTGTCCAGGCAAGTGACTCGGACGAAATAATCTCCATATGGAAGTCGGTCGATCGTCGTGCTTGGACCCGCAAAGCTCCACTCAGCAAGAGCGTAGACAGAGGATAAATGGATCTCCCCGTCCCATGAACCAGGCATGCCCATGCAGCTGACCTCCAAGGCACCAAATCGTGGAAACACAAACTCTACTTCCCGTGGGCTGAGCATCCTGCCCGGCACCAGGCTCGCCGGCACACCAACAGCTTCCGCGACCAGGAACTCACCGGCAGGTATCTGCCCAACGGGAACCTCTAGCACGCCTGGCTCCAGGATCACGCCAACCAAACTCTCTTTCACAGAGTTAATCGCCGTTGCCCCAGGTTCTTGCAAAGCGAGCGCCACCTCAGGCGGAACAGAATAGACCGCAACTTCAATTCCAAGAGGCTCGCCGTTGCGGTCTCGTGCAAACAACCTCATTGGGTCTTTGCCGCCATCCTCTATGAGCAATGGCTCCGAATGAGCTTCATATTCCACAGTGCGGCCCTGCGCAACCTCAGAATGATCGCCACCGCCGCTTGCACCCCGAGGACCGACTTTCTCAATCTCCGTCGGGATGCCGAATCCGAGTTTTCCGCCACTCGAGAGAATGACGAGCAACAAGCCAATCACCGCGACGGCAATAATGATGTACATCTGCCTAGAGTTACTCATTGGATTCGCTCCGTTGATTATCGACTCGTTGCCGGTTACGTACTCCAATGGCCAAGAAAACCACTGCTAATGAGAGTCCAACCAGGCCATCAAGCGGAACAACGCGCCATCTTGACGCGAGCGGCATGACCGAAAGGACCGCACCATCGCCGAGCATTGCACGATCAACGCTTTCTGCTAGGGATGGGTTTAGCGCGAGAAGCTCTCCCGAACTGTCTCTTCGCATCGCAACCCAATGCAGCGGGAGGCCCTCGCCCGGAGAAAGTAGTACTAAACCCACAGAACCCTTCGGAGCGCGCTCAATTACCTCGAGCCCGGCTTCGATATGAGGCCAAGCACCATCGTTTCGAATGACACCCACAAGTTCGCCGAGAGACAGGTCTTCCGCCCCACTCTCGAGCCCCGCTTGGGAAAACTCCTCAACTTTCTCAAAACCTCTGGTCGCGCGCGCAAGTGCTAGCAGTGCCCAATATCCACAATCACTACCGCCATATGCAAATGTCGCGCTCACTCCTCCAGCAAGAGACGCAACTGCATCGGGCATGCGTGGCATCGATAGTGGACTCGTAACCTCCGATTGAGCAATACTCGCATCCCTTGCTCCAATGCGGAGTTGGTTAGCCCCGACATAAGAGGCCGCAGAATAAGCCAACAATAGTATGGAGATTTGCAATCGCTGCCTTGCTCGACTCCCACGGACACGCCGCCTGCGCGCAAGCGCTACGATGAGAACTGCGACAAGAACGAGAAGGCGCAGATAGGTATTTCGCGACGCCTCAACAATCCGACTAGTCGGTATGTCACGAGGACGTGTGATGTAAGGAAATAGATCGTCTGGCCGGGCTAAGCTAATTCTTCTGCCTTCAATTTCATCGATCAAGACCGCGGAGTTAACTTCGCGCTCGCCAGCTAGAAGTTTGTTGTTGCTCGCGCTACTGAACTCGCAGCGAAACACTCTCTCAATCGAAGGCGTTTCAAACTGAACGTCGGACAGGAACAGCTGCTGATTAACCCCTGCGGGAAAGTCAACTAGTCCGTCCGAACTTGGGCTTTTCAACTCAAGCAACTGCCCTGTATTGCCGGCTCGAGTGATGAATTCGATATGCGAAGGAAACGGCACATCATCGTGCAGAAAAGTAAACCTGAAGTGCGGCACCCATTCCCCGCTTTGCCCTTCGACGAGTGCCATCACCCTATCCCCTTCCTCTCGCCAGATAACAGCGCCGGACTCAATCAACTTCTTTAGCGGGACGTTTGCCGGCGACTCGATCAGTGAATACGCTTCGCCATCATGAAAGGCCTCGCTCCTTATTCCCCGTGAGATGCTTGCTCTCAGAAGCGATGGCCGCACGTGCCATTCCTCTCTGTCCATCACCACTTGGCGAAACTCTAGGTTCTTCTCGCCACCACGATAGGTGAAGCAATCGACGACCACTTCTCTCCCTAGATTGCCCCGCACCCATAGATTGCGCAGCCGGTCTGCTTTCTCAATGCCCCGTCTTCGTGATTCCTCTAGGCTCGAAAGGTATTCCTCGGAATAAATCGAGTGAATACGCTCTGTAGCGATAGTCCCGCTTTCAATAATCTCCAGCCAGTCGAAATACTCCTCCATTCTCACTGGCATTTCCATGGCAATTCCAGGCGAATCGCTCGCCGTGGGCGGGGGCTCCTGGGGTCCGATTACACATAGGAGCGCCAAGGCAAAGAAGATATTCATGGAGTTAGCGTAGCCGATAAGCCGCGATCCTGAACATTGTCTCAATTCAGCTGTCTTCGCTCTGAGATGAGTAGCACGCGCGAAATGCGATTACGCGAATGCGACTTCCTTGACGCATTCTCGATTCTTGATCTAGCGTAGAGAGTCGTAGGAATGCTGGCTTTCGACAGTCCTCCTCAAGACGCCCCATCAATTCATCAAACAGAACAACTCATGAAACAATTTACTCTTGTCGCACTAGTGCTGGCGCTCGTCGCACTTCTGCTCCCTAGCCCCGCGTTCGCTGAGAACCTCTATGGTGGCCAGGTTCCTAAGGGTCCGTGTGAGCAGGTTTCAAATCCATGCGGTACTGGCCCAGTCGATTGCTCCGATTCAGACCCCGATACTTGGAATGCATGCGTGAATGCCCACGCTTTCCCATTCGGGAATTGCAAGGCTGAGACGGGATCCTGCTCGTACGACGAAGCTGAACCTTGCGCGTTCTATCGTGTCTGCTCGAATCGTGTAGCGCGGCCTGGTGGTGGATGGATTTGTGCCAACTGCTCTGATCAAGGAAACTGCGAAATGGAGGGCTGCAACTACAATCTCTAGCCGAATAGGCGACGACCATTCTGTTCGTCGCACCGACCCTCTTTCTGGTCAGGTGATCAGAAAGAGGGTCTTTTTTTTGCTTCTCATTAACCGCTGAACTCAGTGGTACCCCTTTGAAACCTTCTTGCGTATCACGTTGTTGAGCGAGATGTCAGCGAAGACATGCACCGAGTCTCCGCCACCCCAAGCGCAACTTGTTGCAGTGCCCCGACACAGCGCCGGTCATCGACATAGCGTCGAAGCATCACTAACGCCGCACAATCTACTGCGAGATACGACGCTGTAAACCCAATGCCTCGGGTCTCTATTCTGAGTCGTGCTTATGCACTCGGCGTGCTGGGTCGAGAGCGGTCACTGCGAATGTGAGCCGATCCTCGGCTTGGTTCCAGTCACTCAATTCGAATACCGTTCTCTCAAATGCAGCCGGGATATATTCTCCATTCGTATCCGTTTTCCCAAGCAGGACGAGGATGACCCTCTCCAGAGTCTCAACTCTCTCCTCAAGCTCCTTTGGCCTGACCCCCAAAATCCGTACATTTCCTAAGGTGAGACTTGGCATCTCCCGAAAGACAAAGACATGCCAAGGCGACGTCATACCGAGGCTCAGATCATCGCCATCCTCCGCGAGGCGGAGGGCGAGCTGACCGTCACCGAGATCTGCCGCAAGCATTCGATCACCGGCAATACTTTCTACCGCTGGAAGAAGTCCTACGGCGGCATGGAGGTGAATCAGGCCAAGGAGCTGCGCCAGCTGCGCGAGGAAAATGCCAAGCTGAAGAAGAAGGTCGGTGAGCAGGCGATGGAGATCGACGATCTCCGCTTCATCAACTCAAAAAAGTGGTGAGCCCGGCACAGAAGCGGGCCGCCGTGGCCGCTCTCGTCAAGCGAGGGCGGTCCGTCGCCGCGGCCTGCCGACGTGTCGGGCTTGCGCTTTCGACCTGGCGCTACGAGCGTCGCGTTCCGAAGGATGAGGCGGCAGCAATCGCGCACATCCGTGACCTCGCTCTGCGCTTTCCGCGCTTTGGCTATCGACGCATCGCAGTCATGCTGCGCCGCGAAGGTCGTCCGATGAATACCAAGCGCGTGCAGCGCCTCTGGCAGCTCGCCGGCCTGCAGGTGCCGAAGAAGATGCGCAGGAAGCGCTCGTGGCGCAAACAGCATCCCTGGCCCGATCGGGCGCGCTGCCGGAATCACGTCTGGACGGTGGACTTCCTGTTTGACCGCACGATCGAAGGCCGGTCGCTCAAGGTGCTGTCGGTGATCGACGAATACACGCGCGAGTGCGTCGCACTGCCGTGCGCAAGAAGCATGGGCGCGGTCGATGTCGCGCGTGCGCTGGAGGCGGTCGCCGCCAAGCGCGGTGCTCCGGCATTCGTGCGCTCGGATAACGGTCCCGAGTTTGTGAGCCTAGCGCTACAAAACTGGGCCGCGATGCCGGGCGCGCATATGCGCTACATCAAGCCGGGCAGCCCCTGGCAAAACGGCTGCGTCGAGAGCTTCCACGACAAGATACGCGACGAGTTTCTGCAGATGGAGAGCTTCGCGACCGTCGCCGAAGCGCGCGTGCTGCTCGAGAACTGGCGCATGCATTACAATGAAATCCGCCCGCACAGCTCGCTTGGCTATCTCACGCCGCGCGAGTTTGCGGCCAGCCCCTGCGGGGCCGATTCCGCTCCGCTCCATCAGCCCCGCAGGGGCTCGTTACCCAGTCAAGTGTCACCTTGCTAGGTGTACGGAGAATGGGGTCAGGCCACCAGCAGCGAGAGGCTTCCCCGCATCAGCTCGGTGCCAGCCACCACAGTGGCCGTCAGGATAATGAGGAACAAGGGGATCATGCTTTGCGTTCGTCCTGGCGCACCGCTTCAAGCAGTTGCATCAGGAACTGCATTCCGAACTGAAACGGCGCGCCCGACCCGAGTCGGCGTGCCGGGTGATAGAACCACACTTCGACCCCGCCGTGCCTGAATTGAGAGTAGCGCAGGGTGTAGAGACTCCGTTCCCACCGCGGGAGGATTTCGGCAAGAAGTCGAAACGGCCAGGCCCATGGCGGGCTCGTGTACCCACCACTTCGCGCATACTCGGCATCGTCTTCGTCGAAAGGCGCCCACCCGATCAGCTGCTTCTGTCGTGCGAGATGAAGGTTTTCATCGATCGGAAGAAAGTGCTGATGCCCTTTCCAGTCGGTTGCGATCACGAAATCACCGGCAATCTTCACCGTGCGACAGCGCAAGAAGGCCGGAAGGCTGTAAAGGTTGGGCATGAGCCAGTAGAAACTCACGATCACATAGCCCCACAACCACCCTTCCGAGAGCCCGGTATCGCTGTAGTCAAACAGGATGCCCGGGCTCGGCGATTTCGAGTCGATGAGCACCACCCAGCTCAACGGAATCCCGATGAGCAGCAACTTCATCGCCCACGAAAAACGGGAGCTCACCCACAAGCGCTGGGTGAGCTCCCGTTCGTTCATGAGGCGAGTCTACTCGCCTTGGCCGAGGGAGTAGCCCGGCTGGCCGTCGAACTGGTAGAGGTTCTCGGTCTTGATCGCGTCCAGGCCGGCCACGCCGAGGCGCTGCAGCAGGTGGATGATCTGCTCGTTGTTGCCCACGCCGTCGTTGACGATGCGGAAACGGCAGCGCCAGTGGTCGGTGCAGAAGGTCTCGGGCATGCCGTCCGGGAAGACCTTGACGCCGCGGTTGGTGATCAGGCGCAGCTCGAAGTCCGGGCCGGCCTGTTCCGCCAGGATCTTGCCCAGCACGTTCGGGTCGCGATCGGACTCATCCCAGTCGAGGAAGACGTCGACGCCGACGAGCTCCTTCTTCTGCGGGGTGACGCGCTTGACGCCCACCTGGATGCCCGCGCCGCCGAAGGCGACCGGCTCGAGCTGGTCGGGCTTCTGACCGAGGCGCTCGATGATCGCCTGCGTGAAAGCCTTGCAGCCGACGCGCTCCTTGCTGGAACCTTCGCGGTAGATGTCGCCGGTGTGGACGCCGTCTTCGAGCGTCTTCAGCCAGGCGTTCATGATGCGCTCGGCGATCTCGCCTTCGCCCAGGTGGACGAGCATCATGGCCGCGCCCTGCAGCAGACCCGAGGGGTTCGCCAGGTCCTGGCCGGCGATGTCCGGCGCCGAACCGTGCACCGCTTCGAACATCGAAACGCGGTTGCCGATGTTGGCCGAGCCGGCCAGGCCGACCGAACCGCCGACCTCGGCAGCGATGTCGGACAGGATGTCGCCGTAGAGGTTCAGCGACACGACCACGTCGAGCATCTCCGGCTTGGCCGCGAGCTTGGCCGCGCCGATGTCGATGATCATGTGCTCGTTCTCGATCTCCGGGTACTCGGCGGCGATCTCGTCGAACACCTGGTGGAAGGTGCCATCGGCGAGCTTCATGATGTTGTCCTTGGTCATGCAGGTGACCTTCTTGCGACCGTAGGCGCGCGCGTACTCAAAGGCGTAGCGCACGATCCGCTCGGTGCCCGGACGGGTGATCAGCTTGAGCACCTGCGCGACCTCCTGGGTCTGGCGGTGCTCGATGCCGGCGTAGAGGTCTTCCTCGTTCTCGCGCACGATGACCAGGTTGATGGTCGGGTGCGAGTCGGCGACGAAGGGGTAGTAGCTCTTGACCGGGCGGACGTTGGCGTAGAGGTTCAGCGTCTTGCGGATGGTGACGTTGACGCTCTTGAAGCCCTTGCCCTGCGGGGTGGTGATCGGGCCCTTCAGGAAGCACGCGTTGCTGCGCAGCGTGTCCCAGGCCGAATCCGGAATGCCCGAGGTGATCCCCTCCTTATAGAGGGCCTCGCCGACCTCAATGAACTCATACTCGAGCGGTGCGCCCGCCGCGTCGAGGATGTCCAGGGTGGCCTGCATGATCTCAGGCCCGATGCCGTCGCCGCGCGCGACCGTAATGCGATGCTTCGTCATGGCTTTTCCAGGGTTCCTCAGGGACCAGGAAGCCGCATATTGTGCCGTCGCGGAGATTCTCGGATGAGCCAGACTGCCCAATTCGTGGCCCCCTCGGCTCTCACGATGAGGCGAGGAGGATGATCGGAGCTCGACCCGGGGGACCACCTATAAAGCCTTGCCCTCCAGCAATTTACGGATTCCTGAAGCGTCTTGACCACGCAATAGAATAAGCCGGGCAGCACTCTTATTCTAAGGCCTCTATCCTCGATGATCTGCCTATTCTATCTCTAAGTACATTTAAGAAAGAGGCTTAGGGGCCCGCCTCCTGCACAAATCCCCCCTTTGTATAAGACTTTGCCGACTCTTATACTTCTTGTGTGAGCAGGATCATTGACCCGCCTTCGATCAGGGACACCCTTGCTGGGAATCCCGATCGCATGCTGCAGCTCTTGGGGCGGCTCAGCCCGGACAAGGAGCGGATCCTGCAGATAGCGGATTCCGCCGCGGGTTACCTCCACTGGACTGATTTCCGCCACAAACGACCGTTCCCGGAGGGAATCACCCGCGAGGAGGGGTGGGCCATCGTCCGGCTGCATCGTTCTTCGGTGGCGAAGCGCCTGCCATTTCAATCCAAAGCCGGGCAGTCCATCACCGTTGCCCTCACCGATGGCTTGCATGCTGCGGTTCGGCGCGTGAGCGCTCATCGGAATCTCATCCGAGCCGGGATCCCGGAGAATCCACACTCCGAACTGCCGGAAGAGATGCGCACCTTCGGGCTCAAGGCGCTCATCGATGAAGCTTACTACTCGGCCGTGATTGAAGGCGCCGTCTCAACGCGCAAAGACGCGCGGCGGATGATTCGCGAAGAGGCCACGCCCCGCGATCACTCCGAGCGCATGATTCTGAACAACTATCGAGCGGGCAAGAAGATGGCTGAACAGTGGATTCACGAGCCCATGAGTCCGGCGCTTCTCTGTGAGATTCAGAAGACCCTCACGGAGGAAACGCTTGAGGACCCCGCCGATTGGGGC
>MDTC01052287.1_pt1 | contig 10275 bp, 16 predicted proteins | sample 811181 | NCBI WGS metagenome assembly MDTC01 (sample SAMN05326644, study PRJNA326480) | marine metagenome | isolation source: seawater | place: Pacific Ocean: North | collected 2011
AGGAAATGATGGAGATGTTGGTGTTCTGGCAATGATTATGAATAAAATACATTTTAATCCAAATTACCCAGAGAATAAAAATATTAAATTGACTAATTTACGTTCAGAACAAATCGCCGTCTATAATGGAGAAAGATTTGTTATGAAACCGGTTGATAATATAATATATAAAACCATTCGCTCTGCTTCTAATTTAATGGATGAAATGTATTGCACAATAAATGAGGAAAATTCAAATAAATGTGAAAGAGACATGCTAGTTAGATCAACATTTAATATATTCGAGGATGGACATTATGATGTAAGGAGTAGAAAGGATACAAGGAAAGACAGAAATTCAATAAAATGTTGGATTTACAACAATAGCGGGGAGTTATTAAAATAATTAGTTTACTCTTATTGCGTAAGGATTGTCTCCTAACTGATCTTTTGCAAGATTGAAATCATTTCTTTGATGAATTGAAAGTCTTGGTTTATGTTCAATATGACCATGACCATAATTTGTTGTATTTCGTACCTGTGCGTGATTTACTGTCTGCTTATTGCAATCTGGTTTAGATTCCATATTGGATACTATATTTCTTGCGTCTTGTCTTAAATTCATTCTTCCACCACCAGGTGTATATTCATGTTGTACTTCCTCACGTTTGTAATATTGACATGATGCTTCTGAATGTCTTAAATCTCCTTTGTTTGCACTCATTGCTGGACCTGAGTAATCTGAATTCATCTTTTCTCTCTGTGTAGAATTTACATTATATTTATATGATTCAGAACCTTTAATGTAATGTCCAGAAGGACCAGTATACTGAGAATTAGTAGATGTTCTATGTGTTTGGATTGCATTTTGATTATTTCTTGTATTTACTCCTTGTACATCAGATCTTCCAACTTGTCCAGAATGATTGTTTGATTCGGTGGTTTCTCTAATTGTTTGTCCAGGTCCATTAATTGAGTGAACAATGTTTCCATTTATTCCAGATCCAATATTTGATACCTGTCCACATTGTTGTTCTCTTTCTGTTTCATGTGATAAATAATCTCCTCTTGAATAACCTGCTGTTCCTGGTGCAGAAAGATTTACAACATTATTAGACAAAGTTCTATCTTTATTTCTTGTTTGTGATTCATATTGGACTTGGAGCCCTTCATTAACAGGGGCTACAAATGAGAAATCATTACCTTGCTCTCTTCCACTATTGCATATGTATCCTTGGTCTGGTCTTTGAACTACTGCATTTACAGAAGTTCTTGTAGCTTGAAGTGGACGTCGGCTTTCTTCGTAAAATTTAGGAGGAGCTTGAGTATCTATTGAAGGTAATTGTTCACGGTCCATATTTTGACCTTTACCAGGATTAATTCTTCCATGAAATGTTTCTTTAGTTTGACTGTTAATGTGATCAGGCATGACTCTATAATATTGATGAAAACCACCTTTAGCTTGAACATCACATCCAGAATTTAACCCAGGGCCCACTTTCTGTTGCTCAAATGGTAATACATTGTTCAATAACGATGAGGTTTCAAATCTTTTCAATCTTTCTGAATCATTATTCACTTGGGTTCCGTGTATATTCTGTGGAACAGGTTTGAACAATGGTTCATTTTCGCACTTTCTTTGATATGATAAAGAGTCAGTTCCAGTAAAACCTTCCATTCTAGACTGTGTTTGCAATTCATTTGAATGCTGGGACCGTTCACTTCTATAATATGGTTCTGGACGTCTTGGTTTTGTACACTGCGGCTTGCATAATGGATTTTGTTTGTATACGTCTTCTGGTTGAATTGGTTTTTTATCAGATTTAATTGGATATGTATTCAATGATTTGGTATTTACAACATTTGAACTGGTTCTTGAAGATTTCCCATTCTTTGCTAACTCATTTCCAAATAATGCTAAACAACCTATTAAAGCAATCTCCATTATATTAATAAATTATAATAATTAATGAAATAATCATTATAATTTTATCAAGTTTGTAAATATAGATTTATAATGTAACACTACGTTGTATTTAACAAGGCTTGTCTTTTTCAAAGTTTCTTGTATCTAATCCACCTCTTGCTGGTTCATTCATAATTATATTGTCGAGTGTTTGAGGATTAGTTGATAATGGTTCGAATCTATTTATAGTTATTCCAGACAATGTATTGCATGCTCTTTTTTCTCTTGTATATTCAGATTCAGGAAGATTTGCAGGCACTATGGCAACTGGTATCTTTTGATTCTCAAATCCTCTACTTATAGGTTCTTTTCCAATATGCTGCCCAATACCTAACAACTCTGATTCAATTTCTACAGAAGATTTGTTATGTCTTACACTGCAATTTGCACCAGGATATGGTGTGCCAGATTCTTGAGCACAAGATGCAGGACTTATTGTAGACATCATATAATTTCCTACTCTTACATCCTGTGGAAATACTTTAACATCTCCTTTCAAAGATGCTTGCATTATTACTATAATAACATAAAAAAAGAATCTCATGCACGTGTGAATCCACAATATTTGTTTCTTATATCAACTCTAGTTGCTGCAGCTCTTAAGTTGGTATCGACCTGGTTGCCATCTGTAATATATTCTGGTCTAAAGAACTGTTCTTCAGTTAAAATTCTTGCCTGTTCTTGATGATATTCTCTATTTCTTAATTTTGATTCTGTATCTACATACGCTCTATGACCTAAAGCCTTGTATGGAGCAGTCCCAAACAATTCTGTTTCTGGTCTATTGTAATAATTTAATCTTGTAGGTTGCTGTCTTAACTCAGATGATGCATCAACACTTTCTGGATGAACAAACAGTGTTTTTCTTTCTGCAATCTTTGCATCGGTAATATATCTCATTGGTTTTTCTGTTGTTTCTGAATATACTTTTACATTATCAGAATCATACATTGCTCGTGTTTGCTGCATCTTATACTATTGGAATATAAATTTATTTATTTTGGAACAGATGTTTTTCTCCACCATCCATTTCGATCTTTTACTCTTTTTGTTATCATAGTAGGTTTAATAGAATGAGATTTCCCTGTACAATTTCTTTTTCTTAATACTGTTCTTACTACTTGATTTTTAATATAATTAAATGGAAGTTCTATGTGAACTCTCATCCCTTTATGTCCGTTTGCTGGTCGTGTCATTGTTACAAGACCTTGACTATTCATAGATTCAACATTCCAAGGATGTCCATCAAACTTCACTTTCATTAATATAATTAAGAAAAACTTCCACCTCCGCCACCACTTGATTGATGTATTGGACTACATTTTGCTGGATTACTTTTGCATGTGTCATTATTTGCAAATAACCATGATGCAAATCCATTCTGATCATTTGGTATTGTACTTACGGGCATTGTATAAAATTGTCTTTGAGAATGTTCTTTATTATAAATGTCGTATTCATTTTGTTTGAAGTTTGCAAAATATGTTCCCCAAGTTTGCCCCTTAACATCTTCATATGCACATGCTTCAGGTAGATTTGGATTTGCATAATCAGTCATTAAAACATTTGCGAATGGATTGTTTTCTGTAGGTTTTCTACAATTGCTTTCAATTTTGACAGTTTGCTCAGGATTCAAATGTTTCCTTATATGATTTCGTTTCTTCTTTCGGACAAGATTCTTCTTAACAAGAGTGGCCATTAATGCAACTAAAATCAATGATACCAATAATGGAAATATGTCATTCTTAATTAATGAATTTCCGATTCCAGCATATATTAAAAAACGTGTAGAAGCATTTATTTTTTCAGTATATGACATATCATTTCCTGGCCAAAATTCAAAAACTCTGTTTTTATCTACAAGGATTTGAAAATTTTCATACCAAACTGGGTCTGACATTATATTCTAATAGAATATATTTTTGTTTTACTTTTCATATGGCGTTGAATTGATGTCATGCCCACAATAAGTTTCAGAATCTTTATTATAATTTTGATATTCGTATAATCCTGTTTCTTCTGCGGCTTTTAATAGTATTTTCATATTGTTCCAAAATTTAGCAGTATGTCCCCACTCATTTGTCATAACATGTGCATATTCATGACATAAAACAAATAACATTGTATTTTCGTCCTCAAAATCATCATTTTTATCTTTGATACAAATACCTATTCTTGAACCTTTATCAACACTGTAAGCGGCTTCACCTTCGTAACGCTTTGATAATTCTTCTAATGGAATATTGAAACCTTTTTGTTTTAATCTATCAATCTCTGGTCCTTGTCTTGTTTGTATAACACGTCTTAATATTTTGTTCATATTAGATTTACACTTTGCTAATTTATTTGCAACTTCTCCTTGATATTGACCTTTTCTAACCTTATAGTACATGTTATCAAATGTTGATAATACATTTATTCTATCATCAAGTATATGAACCTTCACTTTATTGATTGCAAATAAAAATATAACATATAAAAATATTACACTAAGTTTTATCATATATATTACTTTAGGTTATAAATTTCCTTTGATTGCTGACAAAAACTTTAAAAAGTGGACTTGCGTTTCGATGGATGATTTCGGTTCGTTGGTTATTGCAGTTATTGTAGGTCTTACATTTTTTTTATTCATTTTTAAATTATCTACCTGACTTTTTATTGTTGAATTCTTTTGGAAATTTCTTATTTTTTGTATGAAGAAAGATTGAAATTGCATTCACTTAATATGTAGTTTATTTATTTTTTCCCCATATTACTCAACATATTTTGCATACCAGCCATCAATGACCCCAGATCTGGCATATTGTTTGCATCTATCCCTTCTCCTTTAGCCTCCATTTGACTTGCACATTGTTCGGCTATCCCTTCTATAGATTTTAGTAAATCAGGTGGTATATTTGATATTGTTGTTGCAAGAAGTTGCATAGTGTTGAGATATGACCAAATTGCGTTTTTTGTTTTTCGTGTTGATGATTTCCAAAATTTCTTTACTGAAAATGATTCATTATCATCGATTGGTATTGTAATCATTGTTAAATTTTTACTTTGCTTTTGTGTTATGTCTTCACTAAACTTCCCCACTTTATCCACAAATGAATCTAACAACACCTTAGGATCTTCTTCTTTCATTTTTTCAAATTTCATTTTCAATTTTGTTAACTTTTCATTTTCAGGAAATGAAGTTACTAACTCTTGGATAAATTCTTCATATACTGAAACAAATGCTTGAATACTAGCCATTAAATATATTTTCTTTTTAATTTTCCTTCAAATACGCGTTTATGTGTTTATTTTTCGTCCAAAGAGGCACGCACATGTGTAGCCCAAGCCTGATCAAGATCAATGTCAAACTTGTAGGAAATTTGAAACAAGTAACTCAATACATCCATTATCTCTCCTTCAACATTTATTACTTTCCTATCTTGAAAATGTCTCGATGTTCTTCTTATTGCACTTGCTAATTCACCAATTTCTTCTGTTAATAACATCCATATTATCTCTATCGATACGTCATCCCAGCCTTTTTTTACACATATCTCTTGTGTAAGATCTTTATATTTGTTCAAACTCATAAATACAATATATATGACTTTAATTGCAACTTAATAAACGTAAACGTATATAAAAATAAATGTCTTTAAAGATGTATGAGCAAACAAAAAAGTCAGTCTGAACATGAATATGAAATCGAAAATTTGCAAGATTTAGTAAATATTGCAAAAAGCCCAGGTAGAAACCAGGATGCAAAAAGATTAAACAACATTCTCCCTCAAATTGAAGCTCTTGAAAAAATGGTTGGGCTTGATAATCTCAAAAATCAAATTCTTGACCAAATTTTAATTACAATACAAAATCTCAACGGTGATGAAATGATGCATACAGCAATCCTTGGCCCTCCTGGTACAGGCAAAACTACAGTCGCTAAAATTATTGCCGCCATTTATAACAAATCTGGTTTACTTACTGATGGTAAACTAAGAGTTGTTGGAAGAGATGATTTAATTGGACAATATCTTGGCGAAACAGCTATCAAAACAAAAAGAGTTTTGAAATCTTGTATCGGTGGTGTTTGCTTTATTGATGAAGCTTATTCACTTGGTAATTCTGAAAAAAGAGATTCATTCTCAAAAGAATGTATTGATACTATAACAAAGTTTTTATCTGAACATTCTACTAATTTTGTATGTATTATAGCTGGATATAAGCAATCTTTAGAAGAATGCTTCTTTTCTCACAATCCCGGTCTTCGTAGACGGTTTCCTTTCATGTATGACATTGAAAAGTATAAACCAGTTCAACTTTCTGAGATTTTTTTATCACAGTTAAACAAAACAAAGTGGAGGAATGATTTAAATATCAAAAACACCGAAAAACTTTTCATAGATAATCACCATATTTTTCAACATAATGGAGGTGATACTGAAAATCTTTTTACCTGTTGTAAAATGGCACATGCACGGAGAGTATTTGGAAAAAGAAAAGGTCATAAACGTTGTTTGAATGATTCAGACATTTCAAATGGATTTAAAATATTCAAGAAAAACAAACTAGAACTCAATAAAGAGACTGAACGTCCAACTCATATGTATATTTAAAGCATTTTACATTTTGCAACATGATTTAACTCAGACAATTTTAATCCAAATACATATACATAGAAAATTATTAATGACACAATTAATGCCAGAAACGCTAATAATAGATTGTTGCTTGTTTTATCCTTTAATATATTTCGTATTTTTTCCAAGTATGTATCTGAAGATGCAATTATTATAAATGATAATGATATTACTTGACCAACAAATACAGACTTGTACATTCTCATTCCCATTAGTCTTTTAAATTTTACCATTTGGAATATAGATATTAATATTGGTAACATGAATGCAATATAGTCTGCTACTTTAAACTTTTCATCTTTAGTTGTACTTTGTAATTTCCTTTGAAATATCAACACACCAGGTAACATTCCCATGAAAAAATTTGCATACATTATCCAAAGTGCTACTTTCTTATTTTTTAATACTTCCCCCCATATTTCTTCTTGTTTGCACATTGCAACTCTATCCAGCTTCTTCATATTATAGACTTATATTTTAAATCATGAATAACCGGTTCTCATGAGTGAACTAATATTTTCTAAATCATTACCTGCACTAAACAGTTTATCTATACTATCTTTATTTTTTTTATAGAAGTTTGCTCCCATAACCCCAGCAGTTATAAAACATGCTAGAATAGCTGTCAACATGAAAGTATTTGCACGTATATACATTTCCATAGTGGCTTGCTTCATTTATAATATAACTTAATTTTATTTTCTTATGTTTACTTTTAAGATATATAATATATCATTAATGCAATGGGACAAACTCAAACTAAAGTAGAGCATCTAGATGAACTGACCACAGATATGAAAACAACTACAATAAATGAACAGACTAAATTATCAAAAAAACAACAGGAACATTTGAATTCATATTTAAGAACAGTAAAAGTATACAGTTAAGTCAAATACTTAAGAAAATGATTTATATATATATATAAATATAATGTATTTGTATACATGTAGTACTGTATTTCTATTTGTTTTATTCATTATTTTAAGTTCATTTTCACTTAGAGAAGGGTTTTTAACATTTCAAGAATCAGTCAAATTTAGTGTAATAAATGTCAATGATGTTAATTATTATGGTACTTTGAGATTTAAAACGTGGTATGTCACAGCTATAATATATGGAAGTATTTATAATGAAAGGATTCCAACTGAATATGAAAATATATCCAAGGCTTTAGAATATTTAGGTGAGTTTGAAATATTCAAACATAATACAAATTTGACGTTTTGGCCAAAAAGTCAAATTGTTAATTTTGTATTAAATGAGTATTTATCAGAAAGTATTAATTCTCACGAAATCATTAGTATATTTAATAATACTCAATTATTCCCAGCAGCAGATAATAATGTCAATATAGTTACTAAATACATTGAAAAAACAATTTCTGAGCATGAAAAACATATGAAAATACTACAATTTAAGTTTTTGTTATATAATTTGATTAGTTGGATATCAATGATAATAATATTCATTTTACTAATCACATTAATCTGGTTTTACAATAAGAAACTGAAAAAAGCGTTAATTGAAAACAGTGTGGTAGAAAAGAAAAAAGCAGAAGCAATAAAAAATGAAAAGAATAAATTTATAAGATATGTTTTTCATGAGATTCGCAATCCATTACAAGCGATTGATTTGGGATTGGAACAACTGATTCATAAGAATATCAATGAAGAAATAATATATGATATGAAATATTCAACAGAAATCATGACGCAAATAGTAAATGATTGTTTAGATCTGCAACAAATCGAGTATGGAACATATGAAATTCATGTAAAAGCAGTAAGTATGAAACGAATTGTTGAAAAATCACTTATGAGTGTATCAGCAATTTCAAGACAAAGATGTATATCAATAATATCAAACCTCCATGAATATTGCTCAGTTTTGGTTGATCCTATTCGGATTCAACAAGTTTTGATAAATATTTTGACAAATTCTCTCAAATTCTCACCTCCTAACTCAATAGTCAAAATAAATTTTACAAAAAATGGAGAACTTTCAATTGAAGATTTTGGAATAGGAATAGAATCAAATGTTTTGAATAACTTGAATAAACCATTCAATCCAGAAGCTTGTCATCATATTAGAGGATCAGGTTTAGGTTTATCGATTGTTAGTGCAATTCTAAACGAACACAAAATCACTTATTCTGTTGTGTCAAAACCTGGAAATACAAGAATTATTTTGCATTTGCCAATTACTGAGTATACAGATAACGAAAGTTTACATGGCGGCGACAATTTCATCAAATTTTATAAATACAATATACTTTTAGTTGACGATGATAGAGTTTCCCTAAAGATTACTAAACGTTTTTTAGAAATGAATAATATGACAGTAAATACAGCAGAAAACGGACAAATCGCTATAGAAAATATGAAAAAGAACAGTTATGATTGTATTCTTATGGATAAGGAGATGCCTATTATGGATGGATATGAAGCGACATGTGCTATAAGAAGATATGAAAGAGAACAAAATGAATATCCGAGAGTGATTATCGGTTTAACAGGTAATGCATTACATGAAGACCAAGAAATATTCAAATCGAAAGGGGCAAACGATGTAATAATAAAACCATTAAATATAAATGTTCTAAAAGAAAAATTTGACAAATATTTAATGTCTCATTAGAATCAAGAATGTTAGTAGCAAAATTTTATTTAAAAATTGAATGAGTAATAACAACAATAGTTTGCAACATGGTTTAAAACTCCGTCCAAATACATATAAATTATTAATGAGACATTTAATGCCAGAAATGCTAATAATATATTGTTGCTTTTTTAATCAATTAATTATTAATTATTATTTATTTGGGCTTCAATTTGAATTCAGCAAGATCTTCAGCTTAATCAGATTATTATTCATCAATTCTATGTCAGATTCTACACGGTTCTTACAGTTTGCAAGCATACTTTCAAAGTATGTAATATCTTGATTTAACTCATGAATAGTTTTTGACTTGTATGTGTCGCGGTTGTTAGACATAATTCGACAATTGTCAATCTCGTGACCAATCCTAGTAGGTATATACAATTGATTGACATCATAAATATATGTGAAGTTATGGAGAGTGTTAACAAGTTCACATATACGATCTATCAATTGTTCAGCCTCAGATCCAAGTTCTAAACAGCGACGTTCTATTGTATCATTGTACGTTGTAGAACGAGTTTGGCGCATATTCATGTTTATAAGTGATTTGCACCAACACAGGAACGCTCGTCTTTATAAGTATTTAATCTGCTGTTTAAGTGATTTTTTAAATATTTTGGTATTGTAAGTAAACTTTGAACAGAATCATAATCAATTTATGTAAACTTATCATAATATAATTTATGTATCTCTATTAATTCTGTATTCTCTTCATTATTTATTCTTTCTATTTGCCTATCTATCATTTTCTTTAATACTTTTAACCTTGTTGCAATCTCGGGATTCTTTGTTTTTCCATTTTTATCTTTATATTTATCTGGATTAAACCTTATGTATATCCATTTACATGTAAACCCACACATCAAATCATCATATCTCTCATTTTCATCCCTTTCATCATATGGTTTATGTTGATTTTCATCTGTTTCAATAGCCAATATTGTATTTCCTATCATTTTCCTATGGTCGATCCGTCTCCTTACACTACAATCACAATGGTCTGTATATATTGGTTTGTCATGTTGAAACCCTTCATATATCTCA
>MDTC01126176.1_pt1 | contig 10275 bp, 10 predicted proteins | sample 811181 | NCBI WGS metagenome assembly MDTC01 (sample SAMN05326644, study PRJNA326480) | marine metagenome | isolation source: seawater | place: Pacific Ocean: North | collected 2011
CCGCAAGTTGCCGAAGCAGCCCGATTCGACCTACGTCTCCGTGGCCAAGGACTTCGTCGAGGAAGCCAGCGGTTACCACACCATGGTGGTCGATCCCAGTCAGGGCACCCTGCTGCGCGCGAAAATTCAGGAGCGCAATCTGCTGCAGCGCGTGATGGAAAGCGAAGGCGGCATGATTGGCTGGCTGATCATCGGTCTGACCGTGATTGGCCTGATCATCTCGCTGCTCAAGTTCCTCTCGCTCGGTGCCCTGAGTGCGAAGATCGCGAGCCAGAAGAAGAGCATCAGCGATCCCAAGGACAGCAACCCGCTGGGTCGCGTGCTGCAGGCGTATTACAAGGATCCGAACGCTGACTCCGAGACCATCGAGCTGCGCATGGACGAGGCGGTGCTCAAGGAGACGCCGGCGATCGAGCGTGGTCTGTCGATCATCAAGATTCTCGCCGCCATCGGTCCGCTGCTGGGTCTGCTCGGCACCGTGACCGGCATGATTCAGGTGTTCCAGTCCATCACGCTCTACGGGACGGGTGATCCGAAGCTCATGGCAGGCGGTATTTCCCAGGCGCTGATGACCACCGTGCTGGGCCTGGTGATGGCGATTCCGCTGATCCTGATTCACAGCATGCTCGCGAGTCGTGCCAAGGGCGTCATCCAGACCCTGGATGAGGAGTCGGTCGGGTTGATTGCGGAGCACAAGGGCGGCAATGCTGCATCTTGAGCCGTTTCGATCGATTCTGGACTTCCTGGAAAACGGAGGTCCGATCGTCTGGATTCTGCTGTTCGTCGCGATCGGGCTGTGGAGCCTGATCATTGAGCGCCTGATGTTCGTGAGTTTCACCTACCCGAAGCTCAAGCGTTCGGCGATTGAGCAGTGGGATCATCAGACCGATCGCCGGAGCTGGCTGGCCAAGGGATTGCGGGCGCGCCTGATTTCCGAGACCTCCCGATCCGTCGCTCGGTCGGTGATGACGATCAAGACTCTGGTGGCGCTGTGCCCGATGATTGGCCTGCTGGGTACGGTGACCGGCATGGTTTCGGTGTTCGACGTGATGGCGATTTCGGGCACCGGTAACGCTCGTGCGATGGCATCCGGTGTCTACCGGGCCACGCTGCCGACCATGGCGGGCATGGTGGTCGCGTTGTCAGGCATTTATTTCAGCGTGCAGCTCGAGAATCTGGCGAAGCGGGAACGCCGCGAACTGGAAGACGAGCTTGGCTCGCATTGATTGAGGACTACGGACATGCGTCGTAGAACAAGTTCACAAGAGGAAGAAGCCGCCATCGACATGACCCCGATGCTGGACATCGTGTTCATCATGTTGATCTTCTTCATCGTTACCACCTCCTTCGTGAAGGAAGCGGGCATCGACGTCAGTCGGCCGAACGCCAGCACCGCCGAACGCAAGGAAGCCGGCAACATCCTGATCGCGATCCGTTCCAACGGTGACGTCTGGATCGACAAGCGCCAGGTGGATATCCGATCGGTGCGCGCCAACGTGGAGCGCCTGCATGCGGAGAATCCGGAAGGCGCTGTGGTCATCATCGCCGACAAGGCGTCCGAGACCGGCCGGTTTGTCGAGGTCATGGATCAGGTCCGTCTCGCGGGTGTCGAAAACGTGTCGATCGCCGCCCAGGAACCCGGTAGCTAACCGGTTTCCTGCGTCAGATCACGGGTAAAGACATGCGAAGACTTGGAGCACTGGGACTTGCGGTACTGGTCGCGGTCGGGCTGTTCTGGATGATGCACGCGCTTGTGTACCTCAGCGGTGGCGACCTCGCCAAGCGCGAGGATCTAGGCGGTGTTGATTTCGTGCGCCTCAAGCGGCAGGAGACACTGCAGGAGCGCGAACGCCGCAAGCCGGAGAAGCCGCCACCGCCCAAAAAGCCGCCACCGCCGCCGAAGCTGAAGTCGGTGCAGACGCCGAAGCCGCAGAATCAGCCTACGCCAATGAATCTGCCCAACCTGAATCTTCCGACAAATATTGGAGGCGGCCCGTTTCTGGGTACATACTCAGCAGGGTCGACTCAGGGCAACTCCCAGGCAGTGCCACTGGTGCGCATCCAGCCTCAATATCCAAGGCGTGCTGCACGCGCCGGTACGGAGGGATACGTAACGATGTCTTTGGTTATCAACCCGGATGGCACGGTGCGCGACGCGAAGGTTACAGACGCGAACCCGCGAGGTGTGTTTGAGCGTGCTGCGATCGCGACCATTCTGAAATGGAAGTTCAAGCCGCGCATTGTTAATGGCGAACCTGTTGAGCAGAGTGCGACGCAGACGTTGAATTTCACACTGAACAACTGACTATGAGACAAGCGCGCAGATTTTCCATTTTGGTCTTGCTGCCCGTCCTGCTGGCAGTGGGTCCTGTGCCGGCGCTTGCAGCCACTGATTGCGACAATCCAAGAGAAGCCAGTGGCTCTTTGTCCGAGTTCACCTATCGCCGTCTAACCAAGATTCAGGAAGCAATCGCCGAAGAAAAGTATTCGGAAGCGGTGGAAGAAGCGCGGGACCTGTTGCCGCGAGTCAAACGGAACACTTACGAAACCGCTCTTGTGTATCAGACTGAGGCGTTCGCGTGGTCAGCCCAAGAGAACTATCGCAATGCGATCTCCGCTTTTGTCAAGGCGATTGATCTCAATGCGCTTCCGCAACCTCAACACGAGCAGATGCTGAATAATGTTGGCCAACTGTATTATGCAGTGGACGATTACGACAGCGCTCTGAAGTTTTTGCTGCGCTATTTGGATGAAACATGTAGCGAACCTTCGGGCGATGCGTACATCCTCATTGCAAGCGCATACGTGGAAAAGAAAGATTACCGAAGGGCGTCGCCATTTGTAGATCGGGCGATCAATGCGAAAAAGGATGTTCCCGAGCCTTGGTACCAGTTGAAACTTGCCATCCACTACGAACAGAGGCAGTTCAAGGCGGCGGCAGAAACGCTGGTCACCCTGATTTCAGAGCATCCGATCAAAGAGGACTACTGGAAGCAGTTGTCCGGCGTTTTCCTGGAGATGAAAGACGATCCGGAATCGCTGGCCGTGCTTGCGCTGGCAGGGCGGCAGGGGTTTCTGGATACCGAACGGGAAGTGGAAAATCTTGCGAACGTGTATTTGTTCTTGGAAATCCCATACAAAGCGGCTGAGGTGCTCCAGCAAGGGATGGAGCAGGGGATCGTTCAGCGCGATCTCGAGTCGCTGGAGAAGTTAGGGACCGCATGGCAGTTGGCGCGGGAGAATGCTCGGGCCTTGGAGGCGTACACGGCGGCGGCCCCTTTGGCGTCCGATGGGCGTATTTGGTTCCGATTGGGGCAGATCTATATCGACGATGAAAATTGGACCAAGGCTGAAGAGTCGCTTCAGAAGGCTTTGGCAAAAGGTGTTGATGATCGTGGAGAGGTGCAGCTGATGGCCGGCGTGGCCGCCTGGAATCAGGGCAAAACCGATCAGGCCCGTTCCGCGTTCCTGGCTGCTCGCAACAGCAGCTCCACCAAATCGCAAGCGCAGGCCTGGCTGGCGCATCTCGCAGCAGAGGGCTGATCCAGGCTCCGGGGGACTTTTATGCGAGGTGCACTTGGCGCACTGATTCTCGCGTGTGTGATCGGCGGGACGGCTCTGCCCGCGTCAGCCGCCGAACTTGCCAAAGAGCAGGTCATCCACAGGGGTAACGGGGCGGAGCCTCAGACGCTCGATCCGCACAAGGCGGAGGGCGTTCCATCTTCGAACATCCTGCGCGATCTCTACGAAGGCCTGACCGGTGAGGCTCCGAACGGAGACATCATCCCGGGAGGTGCTTCCTCGTGGACCTTGTCCGACGATGGCACGGTTTACACGTTCACGCTGCGGCCAGACGCGCGCTGGTCCAACGGTGACCCGGTGACCGCGCATGACTATGTCTACGGGTTGCACCGCAGCGCCGATCCGGTCACGGCGTCGAAGTACGCACAGATCCTCTCGCCGATCGAGAACGCGGAAGCGGTGGTGGCAGGCGAGCTGCCCGTCGAAGAACTGGGTATCCAGGCGCTGGATGACTACACCCTGGAGATTCGCCTCAAGGCCCCGACGCCCTACTTTCTGGGATTGCTGAATCACTCCAGCACCTACCCGGTCCACCGCAAGACGGTGGAGCAGTATGGCGACAAGTTCTCCCGCCCGGGGAACATGGTCAGCAATGGCGCTTACGTGTTGTCGGACTGGGTTGTTCAGTCGCACCTCGTGCTTCAGCGCAACCCGATGTACTGGGAGGACGCCAACACGACGATCAATACCGTCTATTACTACGCGACGGAGGATCAGTCCTCCGAGCTCAAGCGCTATCGAGCTGGCGAACTGGACTACACCTACGACGTCCCCGTGTCACAGGTTGGCTGGATTCGCGAGAATCTTGGCGATGAACTGGAAGTGTCGACGTATCTCGGCATCTACTATTTCGGGTTCAACGTCACCCAGCCGCCCTTCAAGGACAACCTGAAGCTGCGGCGTGCGCTGTCGATGGCGATCGATCGACAGGTGATCTGCGAGAAGATCCTGAAGCTGGGCGAGCAGCCGGCCTACGGGTTCGTGCCGCCCGGAATCACCGGGTATGACTCCCAGGTCGCCACCTACGCGGACATGACCCGGGAGGAGCGCTTCGCCGAGGCCCGTCGTTTGTACAACGAGGCGGGGTACTCGGAAGACAATCCACTGAAGGTGGAGATTCGTTACAACACGCACGAGAATCACAAGAAGGTGTCGCTGGCGGTCGCGGCAATGTGGCGGGCGGTGCTGGGTGTCGACTACACGCTGATCAACGAGGAATGGAAGGTGTTTCTGCAGACGCGAAAGCTCAAGCAGGATACCCAGGTGTTCCGCGCCGGCTGGATCGGAGACTACAACGACCCCTATACCTTTCTCGAGCTGCTGCATTCCAAGCATGGCATCAACGATTCCGGCTACAACAATCCGGAGTACGACGCACTGCTGGCGAAGATTTCCGTGCAGACCGATATGGCTGAGCGTGCCAAGCTGATGGAGCAGGCCGAGCGGATGCTGCTCGCCGACCAGCCGATCATGCCGATCTACTACTACGTGGAGAAAGGTCTGGTGAAACCGTACGTGGACGGTTTCGTGTCCAACATCATGGACCACCACTACACCAAGAACTGGCGAATCCTCGCGCACTGACCGATGGATGATTCAGTCTTCAATCGCTGTCGTCACGGGAACGCGCTGTGCTGAGTTTTGCCTTCAAGCGGTTGCTGGCCGCGATCCCCACGTTGCTCGTGCTGATCACGTTGGCGTTCTTCATGATGCGCCTGGCGCCTGGTGGACCGTTCGACCTGGAAAAGCCGGTGCCGCCGGAGGTCCGGGCCAACCTGGATGCGGCCTACGGTCTCGACAAGCCGCTGATCATCCAGTACGCGAACTATCTCGGTGATGTGTTGCAGGGCGATCTGGGGCCATCCTTCCAGTACGTCGATTACACGGTTAACGAACTGATTGCCCAGGGCTTCCCGGTGTCGTTGAAGCTGGGCATCTCGGCCATGATCGTCGCGGTGCTGTTTGGCTCCATGTTCGGAATGATCGCCGCGATGCGCCAGAACACGGTGTCGGACTATGGCGTGATGACGGTGGCCATGACCGGTATCTCCATCCCGAACTTCGTCGTCGCTCCGCTGTTGATTCTGGGGTTCGCCGTGGGGCTCGGATGGCTCCCGGCCGGCGGGTGGAATGGTGGCGCCTGGCAGAACATCGTTCTGCCGGTGGTGGCGCTCGCGCTGCCACAGGTGGCTTATGTCGCCCGAATCATGCGTGGCAGCATGATCGAAGTGCTGCGTTCCAACTACCTGCGCACCGCCCGGGCCAAGGGCCTGCCGGTCCGTCAGGTGATTCTCCGCCATGCGCTGAAGCCTGCGTTTCTGCCGGTCCTGTCCTACCTGGGGCCGGCCACGGCGGGCATCATCACCGGCTCCGTGGTCATGGAGCAGATCTTCTCCATCCCCGGTCTCGGGCGCTTCTTCGTTCAGGGTGCGCTCAACCGTGACTACACGCTGGTGCTGGGGGTCGTGATCTTCTACGGCGCACTCATCATCGGCTTCAACTTTCTGGTGGATCTGCTCTACAGCGTGCTCGATCCCAAGGTGCGCGCCCAATGAGCACGAATGCGGCAAACGCGATCACGGAAACCCTCGATGGTGACGAGGTCGTCCAGGGGCGCAGTCTGTGGGTCGACGCCTGGCGTCGTCTGCGACGCAACAAGGCGGCCGTCACCAGTCTGGTGATTCTGGGGGCGATGCTGCTGATCTGCTTCATCGGTCCGGTGCTGGCGCCCTACAGTTTTGATGCCGTGGACTGGGACAAGGTGGCAACCGCGCCGAGTCTCAGCGACGGACACTTTTTCGGAACAGATGCGGTTGGGCGCGATCTATTCGTGCGGACCCTGGTGGGCGGGCAGATTTCGCTGCTGGTGGGCATTGTCGCCACGGCCGTCAGTTTGTTGATCGGGACGGCCTGGGGCGCCACCGCCGGCTACATGGGCGGCCGGGTGGATTCGGTGATGATGCGTATCGTCGACATCCTCTACGCACTGCCGTTCATGTTTCTGGTCATCCTGCTGATGGTCCTGTTCGGACGGAACATCGTTCTGATCTTCGTCGCGATCGGGGCGATCACCTGGCTGGACATGGCTCGGATCGTCCGCGGGCAGACGCTGTCGCTGAAAGGGCGGGAGTTTGTCGAGGCGGCGCAGGCCATGGGCGTGAGCACGCGCAACATCATTCTGCGTCACGTGGTCCCGAATCTGCTCGGCGTTGTCGTCGTGTACGTGACGCTGACGATTCCACGCGTGATCCTGGTCGAGTCGTTCCTGAGCTTTCTGGGCCTCGGCGTGCAGGAGCCGTCGACGTCCTGGGGCGCGCTGGTCAACGAAGGGGCGCGGGAGATGGAGTCATCGTGGTGGACACTGGCGTTCCCCGCGAGCTTTCTCGCCCTGACCCTGTTCTGCTTCAACTTTGTCGGCGATGGTCTGCGCGATGCGCTGGATCCAAAGGACCGCTAGCGCATGTTGCTCACGGTAAACAATCTGGGTGTTCGCTTCACGACCGAAGACGGCATGGTCGATGCGGTCAACGGTCTGGACTTTTCGCTGGATGCCGGTGCGACGCTGGGCATCGTCGGCGAGTCGGGTTCCGGCAAGAGCCAGACGGCCCTGGCGATCATGGGGTTGCTGGCCAGCAACGGACAGACAACGGGTTCGATCCGGTTCAAGGGCAAGGAACTGGTGGGCGCGGGGCAGCGCGCGATGAACAAGATTCGCGGCGCGCACATCGGGATGATCTTCCAGGACCCGATGACGTCGCTGAACCCGTACCTGAAGATCAGCACGCAGATGGCCGAGGTGCTGATCCGGCATCGTGGCATGGGCAAGCGTGAGGCCGTTCAGGAATCGATCAAGATGCTGGATGCGGTGCGGATTCCCGATGCGAAGAATCGTGTGAACCGGTACCCGCACGAATTCTCCGGCGGCATGCGTCAGCGCGTGATGATCGCGATGACCCTGCTCACCCGGCCGGAGCTGTTGATCGCCGACGAGCCGACCACGGCGCTGGATGTCACGGTGCAGGCTCAGATTCTCGATCTGCTGTCGGACCTGCGTGATGAATTCGGAGTGGCGATCATCATGATTACGCATGATCTCGGTGTCGTCGCCGATCTCTGCGATGAGGTGCTGGTGCTCTACGGCGGTCAGATCATGGAGCAGGCCCAGGCGCGCAGCTTGTTCAAGGGGCCGACGCACCCTTACACGCGCGGGCTGCTCGACTCGATTCCCAGCCTGGATTCCGAGCATCAGTCCGAGCTGGTCGCGATTCCAGGCAACCCGCCGGACCTGTTGCATCTGCCTCCGGGCTGCCCGTTCGAGGCGCGCTGCGCCTGGCGCCACGAGCCGTGCCCAACACAGCGCCCGATGCTCGTGGGTGTCGAGGGCGAAAGCCATCACCGCCGCGCCTGCCATGCCGCTGTTGCCGAGGTACGTCCGTCATGAGCCGGCCGTTGCTGTCCCTGCGTCAGGTGCGGGTGAGTTTCCCGGTCGCCAGCGGTTTGTTCGCAAAGCCGAAGTCACTGCACGCGGTGAACGGTGTGAATCTCGATCTCCATGCCGGCGAAACCCTGGGTGTCGTCGGTGAGTCGGGCTGCGGGAAGTCGACGCTGGCCCGCGCCATTCTGGGCTTGGTGCCGGCGGCTGCCGGCAGTATCAGCCTGTTGGGCAAGGAGTTGACGACACAGTCTTCCGCGGATTGGCAGAAGACCCGTCGCGATCTCCAGGTGGTTTTCCAGGACCCGCTGGCGGCACTGAACCCGCGCATGACGGTGGGCGAGATCATCGGCGAGCCGCTGGGCGTGCACGAGCCGGATCTGGCCAAGGACGAGCGCCGCCGTCGCGTCCGCGCGATGATGAAGCGGGTCGGTCTGCTGCCGAACCAGATCAATCGCTATCCGCACGAGTTTTCCGGCGGTCAGTGCCAGCGCATCGGTATCGCCCGGGCGCTGATCCTGGAACCGAAGGTGGTGATCTGCGACGAGCCAGTGTCGGCGCTGGACGTCTCGATCCAGGCCCAGATCGTCAACCTGCTGATCAAGCTCAAGCACGAGTTGCAGCTGTCGCTGATCTTTATCGCGCATGACCTGGCCGTGGTCCGACACATCAGCGACCGCGTGATGGTCATGTATCTCGGAAAAGTGGTGGAGGTTGCCGATGCCGAAGAGCTCTACCGCCAGCCACGGCATCCATACTCACGGGCGCTGCTCAGCGCGATCCCGGTTCCGGACCCGGATTACAAACGTGAGCGGGAGTCCAAGTTTCTGCGTGGCGAGCTGCCATCGCCGCTGAACCCGCCGTCCGGCTGCGCGTTCCGGACCCGCTGTCCGTTGGCTGACGGCAAGTGCGCGCAGGACGAGCCCGGCTTGCGATCCGTCGGCGGAGGCGCATCATACGCAGCCTGCCATTACGTAGGTTGACGCCATGACGCAGTCGCTCGTGCCAGCCGCTGTCCTGCGGCAGCGCTTCGTCGACGCCGCTACCGAAAAGTTCGCCGCCGGCGTGCGAGACTTCGCCGCTCTGCGCGCCCATGTGCTGAATCGGGGCGGTCGCTTTCACAACGATCACGCCGCCATTCGCAGTGCCGATCCGCGCGTGACCGCGTTGCTGGTCAGAATCGCGGCGCGGTTCGACATGACCCCGGACCGGAGGTACAGCTTTCCGGCCAAGAAACTGGAGTCGTTCGATCTTCAGGTGCCTGGCGACGATGCCCGCCAGTTCAAGCTGTTTGTCAGCGAGGTCGATTTCGATGCGTTTCCTCCTGACGTTGCCGCTGCGATTCGCGGTGACGCCGAGGGTTGCTGGCAGGCCGCTGACCACGCGGGGCTGGAGAAGTTGCTGGATGTCGCGGAACGGGCCGGCGGGTTGACCGAAGAGCAGGGTGACCGTCTGATTGCACTGGTGGTCGATACGGTACTGACGCGCCCGGGTCCGCCAATCCGGCGTTCAGTGCTCAATACCGTGGCGGCGGTGTCGGGCGAGGCGGCCAGTGCGCTGGCGCTTGGCGCCGACTTCAATCACGTCACCATCGACGTGCTGGCGGCCGGATATCCCGGCATCGACGCCATGGTCGCCGACATGGCCGCTCAGGGATTCCGGATGTTGCCCTCGATCCAGGGGGCGCCGGGCACCAAGCTGCGGCAGACGGCGACGATGGCTGCGACCATGGACACGCCGGTGCTGGAGGACGACGGATCGGTCGGTGTGGCGCAAACCGAAAGGCAGTTCGTCGAGATCATCGAGCGTGGCGGGGATGTTGACGAAAGCGGTCGGCCGGTCCTCGGCGCGGACGGATCACCCCGTCTCTACAAGCACTTTCTGGCCGCGAATGCGGAAAAGATCTTCGATGCCGCGTCGACGCGGGCACGCGCGTCTTGACGGGGGGGTGTCCGATCACGACAATACCGCGCTCCGCGGAGGGGTACCCAAGCGGTCAACGGGAACAGACTGTAAATCTGTCGGCTCAGCCTTCGCAGGTTCGAATCCTGCCCCCTCCACCAATTTGACGGCGTTTTTGCCGCCAAGCTGGCATTGAGACTCCACCTTCCGGCATGGTGACCAGAAGCATGGTTCACTCGATGCGGAACGCCACGAGGCGGGTGTAGTTCAATGGTAGAACCTCAGCCTTCCAAGCTGATGATGTGGGTTCGATTCCCATCACCCGCTCCACTAGGACAAAGTGCCCACATAGCTCAGTC
>MDTC01174862.1_pt1 | contig 10275 bp, 5 predicted proteins | sample 811181 | NCBI WGS metagenome assembly MDTC01 (sample SAMN05326644, study PRJNA326480) | marine metagenome | isolation source: seawater | place: Pacific Ocean: North | collected 2011
AGTCGACTAAGGAAAGCCCGTCCCTTCACAAAATGAAAACCCTCCTTTAGACCAGTTACCTTTTCACCATAGTCGCGGTGCGGATAATACTCAATTGCTTCGGCATCAAAACCGTCTACCTCGAAGGTCGTTAGCATCTTCTTTTTGAGAACCACGGAGGACTCGTTTTTCGGAAAAACGCTGGCCAACGAAGCACCGTTCAACTCGTTACGATATACACCTATCTTGTATTTGAAGATTCCTGAGTCGGGCAAAGGAACGGAGGCTTTCCACCAATCGACGGTAGGTTCTTGTACGTCGGAGTGAGAGAAGGCAAAAGAGGTAACTTGCGTCGCACCGATACCGCTGCCCCCGGCTCCCTCAGGGTTACTGCCGTCAGAAACATGGTAAAGGCGAGCTTGGTTAACCTCAAGGCTGTAGCCTACTTTCACCCAAACAGTAGCCGAATTTCCCGTAACCTTAAACTGCTTTTCCCCTTGGTCATTGTTTTGATCTGGGGCGTGATACGCCCAATGGGCGGTATAATTTTCATATGAATCTGCCCCGGAACCACCCTTCACGGTGAAGAAAGAACCGTTATCGGCAGACCACCAATAGGTTTCTGCCCCTACGGATCCTATCATGTTGCGACTTATGTCGCCGGCGGCAAATTTTTCCGGCCCTTGTCTTCCGACGAAATCCATTTGCTCGAATCCAAGGTAAACATCAGAGGCAAGTGCAGGCGGATTGTCCCGTCGGCCGTTACCATTAACGTCAAGTCCTCCATCGATATTCAGTAAAATATTCTCAGCCGAACCATCGGCCCGAACTACGAACTTCAAGTTCTTGCCATTAGTTACCCTTGGCACTTTCCATAAATAAGAAAAGTCAGTTTGGTTGGCATCGGATACGCCATAAGGATTGAAAGCGGGATCACCATCAGCCCCGTCAGTTCTTCTAACCGAAATGGTTTCCACTTCTAAGCCATCTTGTAAAATGCTCAAGGGGTGCCCTCCCACTGATTCCCACAGGTCCGAGGGTTCCGGGCTCCTCCAGGAAAACAGGAAATAGCCCCCTGCAGGAATCACCACCTGGCTTAAATTACTGGCATACTGGTAAAAGCCTCCACCATAGGATGAATAATTATAGAGGTAAGCGTCATTGTCAGTTCCGGCGTCAGCGAAAAAGCCTGTGTTAAAAACCCGCGCCTGACCACTTGAGTAATTATCGTTAATCATAATAAGTCCGACCGTACCTGCGGAATCGGACATGCCGGGATTATCTCGCTTGTCTACTCGTTCGTAAACCACTACGTCGCCATCGCTCCAGCGCCCCACTTGATACCCCCTGACAAAGTGTTCGTGAAAATATAGGAGATTAGGAATCCGGTTGTCTCCAAATTGACCCAGGAAATTGGTGTTTGCATGGCGTGGAAAAGCTCCTCCGCTTCCTTTGAGAAGACCTGCCTTATGGTTGCCGTCCGAGTAAATTATTCCGATTCCTCCACGAGTAAGGTAAAAAGCGTGTTGCAACTCACGACGCGCGGCAAAATCGCTATCGTGGCTTTGGGCGTGCATAACTGAAGAACCCGTCGCAAAACCATGGCTTCCGGATTCATCCATTCCAGCCAAGGTGCCCCATGGATTTCCAAGCTGGCTATTTAGATGATGGCGAAGGTCATTATCAAGAAGACGCATACCTGCATTGATGTAATCTTCGACCGCTGGGGGAGATCCAAGGTGTTCACCGAACATCATGGCGTCATCCCTCGGACGCTCGGTATCGAAGACGGTATCTCGATGGTTATCCCAATCCGAAAAACCTCGAGTAAGGTTGAATTGCTCCTGAGCCTGCCCAAGGTAACCGTAGTTGCTACGATCTCTATCTGCTCCAAAAGTGGCGCCAAAAAAATCGGCCGGTATATGCTTAACGGCATCCAATCGTAAACCATCGGCCTTTGTACGGTCTAGAAGCCAACGAGCAGCTCGGTTTAGATAAAGCTCAACGTATTCCGAGTAAAAGGCCTCATGTTGAGCGAGGTATTCAACCGTGAGCCCGTTGTCCTTTCCAAAACCGACGTAGCTGCCGTTTGCATCGTAACAATAGAATTCCGGATTATCGGGATGTCGAAGAAACTTGATCTTCTCCGCCGTAGCGCCTTCCCACTCGCCGAAGTTCCGATTGGTTATTCCAGGTTCCGCCGCAATATCGATTAGATCTGCAAGTCCGAGGTTTTGTACCTGCCACTCGCTCCACCATTCGCGAACATTATCCCATTTTCGATAAAGTCCGTCAGAGGTTCGTCTAATGTGAAAATCCTCGGGACGCATTCCCGGATACAAGTCTTCGGGAGCGTGCTCGTTGTAACCGGGAACGTCAAAAGCACGGTGATTCATGATATTGTCGAAATACACTCGAATGCCAAACCTATGAGCCATTTCTATTAATCGATGCAGTTCCGACTCAGTACCATATCGCGTTTGGAAAGTACCTCGTTGCTCTCGTCCACCAAGATCAAACGGGTCCCACAGGTCGTAACCGACCGAGAGTGCACCGCTTCCCTTCGTCGGCGGGGGTAGCCAAAGCGAAGAGTAGCCCGCTTCCGCTAATTCGGGCATCCTGCTAGTGATCTCGGCCCAGCTAGTGTTGAAGTATTGCAACATGGCTTCGCCGAAAGACGAGCTGGGACTAAGAGCCACCGAGAATGCAAGAACGAGTGTTCGCCATCTAATCCAACTATTTGCAGTTTTTTTCAAGAGGGATAGACGATAAGATGGTTCGTCATTGGGCAAAACAGTATGAAGTTACAGGCAAAGTCTCTGAGAAAAGAGACCTTTGCTCCCATCAAACGATTTGCTTGAGAAGTATCGTGTTTTTCCCATAATAACATTTTCTTAATCAGTTTGTGAGCTTGATTAAAATTTTGCAATCCCTCGTTACTCGTTTGAGATTATAAACTTCAACACAAAATTCTTACTATCACTAGTCCACAAGCATCTATCCCAACAAGTGACCGACAAATAGATCGCTACGAGTGCAAATATGTGGTCACCCCGGAGCAAGTTCCAGAGATTCGACGGTTTATTCGCCCATTCGTTTACGAGGATGAGCATTCCAACGGGAACATTCCCGAGTACCTAGTTACCACTCTTCAACTAGATGCGGCAAACGCAACCCTTCATTACGCTAAAGAACGGAAGGCTAGAACTCGTTTTAAATTACGAATACGCACATATGGATCAGGCAACGAATGCCCATATTTTTTGGAAATCAAACGAAAAATTAACATTATGATTCTGAAGAGTCGCGCAGTCTTGCAGCCAAAAGACTTTTCAAAGGAAAACATTTTACATCCCACAAGGATTATCCCTTTTGCAAACGAAGCAGAGAATATGAATTATCTTGAGTTCGTTCGGCTCGTGCGGGAGATAGGCGCAAGACCGTTTGTCTACGTCAACTATGTCCGAGAGTCCTATAAAGGTATTAGCGAACGCTATGCCCGCGTAACCATCGATCGACGCCTTCGCTATCGACCCGCTCGAGGTTCTTGGACATTCCCACCCTTATCCGCTCGTTGGTACACGATGGACACCCAAACATCCTTGTCCCGCGAATACCCTGGACAGATTCTAGAACTGAAGTCCGAAACCGAATTCCCCGAGTGGATGGCGGAAATGGTTGAACGTTTTGATCTCGTGAACACTGGGTTTTGTAAGTATTCAACTGCTATGAGATTAGAGTCCCTATTTCGAGGCAGTGCCTATTCTGATGTCTCTGAGAACTGTTCCTACGAAGATGGAAGCGATTTTTAACGCATTGGGACCCGCTCGGGCGTTTAGTCCTTTGCAGATTCTCTTCTCCCTCCTGCTCAGCTTTGTCATGTCGCTGTTGTTAGCCGCCGTCTATCAACGAACGCACACAGGTTACTCTTACTCTCGCACTTTTGTGCAAACCATTGCGCTCGCCTCTATCGTGGCCTGCATAATGATCATAGCAATAGGCAACAATCTAGCCCGGGGTCTCGGCATTCTCGGAGCCCTCGCCCTCATTCGCTTCCGCACGCCCATCCGTGATCCCCGCGACATTATTTTTTTATTCGCCAGTCTCGCCTCAGGCATCGCCGCTGGAGCTCAAGTTGTTGACGTCGCCATAATAGGACCGGTGTTTTTCTGTTTCGCCGTACTTTTTCTGCACTACTCGCCCTTTGCCTCTCGCCGTTCATTCGAGGGACTGGTTCGCTTTATTTTACCCAAAGGAGAATCTGGAGAAGCATTAACCCGTGAGGTCTTTGAACGCCACACTTCTTCAGTCAACATGGTCGCCATGCGTGAAGCCATTCAGGGAGAGGCTGTTGAGCACTCCTACCAGGTTCGCCTGCTGGATCCGTCCGGAAAATCCGACCTGATCGTCGATCTCGAAGCTATCGAAGCCATCGAGGATGTGAGCATGGTCATGCAGCGCTCAACCGTGGAAATTTGAGCCATGTCTAACGAAGGAACAACTTCAGCGCCTCAAAGACCTGCCCCTAAACGTCACAGCGGCAGCAGCCTCGGACGCATCTGTAGGAAGTGGCCTCTTTTCGTTTGGCTTCTCTTCATTCCCGCACTCTTCGCCCTATACGAATATGGGGGCGGATATTATGAACTGAACGGAACCGTAGAATTTGACTTCGAATCCATTTCTAGTCGTGAAGTTGGACGCATCGAGGACATAAAGGTCGCAATCGGCCAAAAGATATCTCGCGGAGATCTCCTCATCGTCCTCGACACAAGCCTTATCGATAAACAAATCGCCTCAATCAGGGAAGAATTAGAACTCGACCGTCTCGATCGCGATCGCCGCTTCACCTCATCCGTCCAACGCATTCGCGTAGATGTTAGCGAGCTACTCATGGACCAAGCCTCCGATTCCGCTGAAATAGCCATATTATCGCGCCAACTCGAACGGCTTCAAGGATTGCTTGAGCAAGGATTGGTGGACCGAGAAATCGTGAGTGAACTCGAGTCCAAGATAGCAGTCTTAGCAAAGCGAGGGGATATGCACCCCTCGCTTATCTCTAAAGTGGAGGCAGATCTGGAAGATTCAATCGCACGCCTCGCAGAGCTACACACAATCGAACGCCCCGGCAATAACCGCCTCGCTCTTCTAGAGCAACGTCGTGAACACTGCTTTCTTAAAGCCGCCAATGACGGGGTGGTAGCGGAAATCTCCTTCCAAAGAGGAGAAAACGTCCCCGCAGGTGAGCCAATCGCCCGTCTTATCATTAAGGAGTACGACCCTTCAAATGGTAAGGAAGTAAAGCGAGTAATGGGCTTCCAGCCCGAACGTTTCGCCCACCTTCAACCCACCGTTGGCGACGAACTAGTCGTATACTCTGAAACCAACCCCTCTGCCGAAATCCGAATGGAGGTCGTTTCCGTTACCCCTCACATACTCAACTTCCCCGGGCGCGTCCGCAACGCCCCGAATCGCATGGCTCGTGGACGCAACATCCAACTCCGATCGATCACGGGCCAAGATCACGATGCACTCGTCCCCGGCGAGTGGGTAGTAATCGAAACCACCTCGATAGGTTTTTTTGGATTCCTACGCGGTTCCTGAATCTTTTGATGAAAGGGCTCGTATATGCAGCAATCTTCGTATTCTTCATTTTTTTCGCATCAGTCATACAAGCCCAAGACACCAACGCCACTCGGAATCTTTCACTTGAACAAGCTCTCGAACTGGCGAGGAACAACACCGAAAACCTTGATGCTCCACGCAATCACATTACATCCGTCCGCGCCCGCCTTCGCACCATAGGCGCCATGCCTTCACCTGAGCTTCGCCTTCGCCAAGACGAAGGTCGTCTCGCAGGTGAATCCAGTCAAGAATATGCCCTACGCTTTCGACTTAACAACCCATGGGAAACAAAAGCTCTGGTGGAAGAAGGCGAAGCCAGAACCGAAGTCGCACGCATACGTCTCAAGCTGAGTGAGAACATCCTTTCAAACCAGGTCAAGCGGCTTTATTTTGAAACTCTTTATCGGAAAAAAGATGCTCTTCTTGCCCACGAAATCGCCGAAACACAAGCGGCCATCCGTACAGCCAACGACATACTTGTCAAAGCAGGCCAACTCACCCTTCCAAAAGCTCTTGAAAGTCGACTCGAGACCTACGAAACTCTCGCCGAAGCATCCAAAGCCGAACGAACCTACGAAAGTGTTTCTTCCACCTTACTCGCACTCCTCGACCAACCCGAAGGCACACCCGTAAATCTAGTAACCGCTTTCTCCAAACCAGATAAAAACACCTCTAACCTTACCCTCAACAACCTATTTTACACTGCCACTCTGGGACGCCCCGAGCTAATATCACTCGAACATGAAGGTGAAGCCGCCCGGGCCCGTATCCATCAAGCCGAGGCTCGCCGTATCCCTTGGTTCTCCTTCCTTCAGGGTAATATCGAACATGATCGGCGCATTTCATCCGACTCCGACCAGTGGGGCGTTCTCATCGGCATAGAGATTCCAATGTGGGGACATCGGGCTGACATTCAAGCAGCCACCGCCGAATTACACGAAAATCTCGCCATCCAACGTCTTGCTCGCCGTGACCTCCGACTCACACTCGCTAGCTCTCTGCGTGATTACCGAGCCACCTCGCGGCAACTCAGCCAGCACGAAACTGCCTCAGCAAAACTCGAAAGCGAGCTTGCTCCTGCCCTAGAAGAGAGCCCAAATGGGCAAGACATTGATCCTGTCTCACGAAACCTGCTTCGCATCGGACTCTTCGAAGTCCGTCGCAAACTCCTTCAGGCCAGATACCAATTCCAATTCGCTCACCTCGCTCTGGAACACGCAATTGGCCAACCCCTCCGAAAAAAAAATCTTAAATAAGATTAGATTCAAGCTTAACGATCAAGTCAACAGGTCGCGAATGACGTGACCGTGGACATCGGTAAGGCGGAACTTGCGCCCTTGGAAACGGTAAGTCAGTTGCTCGTGGTCGATGCCGAGGAGGTGCAGGATGGTAGCATTGAAGTCATGGACATGAACAGGATTCTCAGCAGCTGAATAGCCTAGCTCGTCGGTCGAACCGAAGACGTGCCCGCCCTTCACTCCGCCGCCGGCCATCCAGACGGTAAACCCTTCCTTGTGGTGGTCTCGCCCGACATTTTTTCGGTCGCCCTGGGCCATAGGTGTACGACCAAACTCGGCACTCCAAACAACTAGGGTCTCATCCAGCAATCCTCGTGCCTTCAAGTCCTTGATTAGAGCGGCGATAGGCTGGTCGACTTGCTTGGCCTTGCCTGGTAGACTATTAAAAACTCCGCCATGGTGGTCCCAACCTTGGTCGAAGAGCTGGACGAAGCGCACGCCTCGTTCCACCATGCGTCGGGCGAGCAAGCAATTGTTGGCGAAGCCGGACCCACCCCTCTTTGCTCCATAGGCATCGAGAACATGCTTAGGCTCTCGTGAAAGATCTTTCAGCTCAGGCACGCTGGTCTGCATCCGGTAGGCCATCTCGTACTGGCTGATACGAGTGGAGATTTCGGGATCGCCGACGTCGTCAAGTTGGCGCTGGTTCAATTTGTTAATCGCATCGACGACCCTGCGGCGTTCCTTCGGACCGACGCCCTGAGGATTGGAGAGGAAGAGAACGGGATCACCCGAAGCCCGAAACTCGACCCCTTGGTAGACGGAGGGAAGAAACCCGCTGCCAAAGGCACTGTTGCCTGCTCCGGGATACTGACCGGTTACCATCACCACGAAACCGGGCAAGTCGGAATTGGAGGTACCCAACCCGTAATTGGCCCACGCTCCGAGACTGGGACGACCAAAGCGCTCAAAACCCGTCTGCATGAACATTTGGGCGGGAGCATGGTTGAAATGATCTGTGCGAAGGGAGCGAACGAAGCACATTTCGTCGGCACAGGTTTGCAAGTGAGGCAGCAGGTTCGACATCAAGATGCCCGATGATCCGCAATGGCGAAACTTGAACTTGGAGTCTTTGCTGGTACCAAGCAGGCTCGGACGCTTGCGAATGAAAGCCAGCTTTTTGCCCTCAAACATTTCGGCTGGACAGAGCTCGCCCGTACGCTTCTGGAGTTCCGGTTTGTAGTCAAAGAGATCGAGGTGCGAGGGAGCTCCCACCAAGTGGAAATAGATCACGCTTTTCGCTTTCGGGGAAAAGTGCCGAAACTGATTGGCCGAGTGAGAGGCTCCGAGGTCGTTGGCCAAAAGGTCGGCCAAGGCAAATCCGCCCACGCCCGTCCCGACTTGCTGGAACAATTGCCTACGCGTCAAATTACGCTGCCAAATATCAATTGGATGCATAAAAATTTCTTTATCCCTTGGTCACGGTTTCGTCGAGGTTCAACAAGGCGTTGGCCACGAAAAACCAAGCTGCCAACTGGTTCGGGTCAAGCTTAGCGGAGAATTTCACCGCCTTGATTCCGTTTAGCAACGACTGGGCTGTTTGATTGTCCGCGGTCAAGCGAGTCAATTCGCCTAGGTACAGTTCGCGCAGTACGGTCAATTCGCCGGCATCAGGTGCTCGAGCGAGAGTGCGACGAAAAGCGTAAAGTAGGCGCTCGTCGAGGCTTGACTTTGGATTGTATTCTAATACGCGTATGGCTAAACCAAGGGCCATTTCGACATAAGCCTCGTCGTTAAGCAAAGTGAGAGCCTGCAAAGGAGTGTTGGTACTACTGCGCTTGGGATGACAGGTGGAACGATCCGGGCCGTCGAAATTAACGAAACTCGGATAAGGGGCGGCTCGTCTCCAAACAACATAGATACCGCGGCGGAAACGGTCCTGATTGGTGGCGGCGACGTATTTCGGCTCGTTGCGTCCGGTTTGCCGCCAGAGCCCGGCGGGTTGGGGGGGATAAATCGGGGAGCCGCCCATTTTCTCGCTCAAGAGACCTGATATGCGGAGGGCGTTATCGCGGATCATTTCGGCGGTGAGACGAAAGCGCGGTCCGCGAGCGAACCACAAATTCTTCGGATCCTTTTCGAGGAGCTCGGGAGTGATCCGCGAGCTTTGGCCGTAGGTGGCGCTTAGAACGATTGCCTTGTGCAGCTTCTTCATCGACCAGCCCTTTTCCATGAACTCCACCGCCAACCAGTCCAGCAATTCGGGATGAGTCGGCGGTTCGCACTGGGAACCGAAATCCTCCTCCGTCGACACGATGCCGCTTCCGAAGAATTGCCCCCACCAGCGGTTGACCGTCACACGGCTCACCAGCGGGTTGGCGGGGTCGACCAGCCACTGGGCGAAGCCGAGACGATTGGCGGGCCATGCCTTCTTCCAGGGATGTAGGGCGGCAGGAGTGCCAGGAGCCACTTTTTGCTTGAGATCCAAGTAGTTCCCTCGCGACATGACTCGAGTCTCCCGCGTCTTGTCCATTTCCACCATGATCAGGGTGGTAGAGGGCTTGATCGCATCAACCTTCTTCTTGGCCTCGACCACCGCCTTCTCCAATTCGTTTACTTGGTCGTCGATCTGGAGATAGTGGGCCAGCAATTTGTTGGTTTCTCTTGCAGTCGGCTTGGGCTTTCGCAGCAGGTCCGCTATCTCATTTGGCAAGGAGGGTTGCCGGGCAGGTACGGCGGAAGCGGAGAAGCGGGGCCTGCCCACATTGCGGCCGCCACCGTAAAGATGTTCCAATTTGAAGAGTAGCTTTGAGCCGGGAGCCGGCTCAACGGGCTTTTCCAAATCCATTGTGGCCCAATGGGGCTTACTGAACTCGGACCCGATGGCCCAGGCGCTCCGAAGGTCGCGTTTACCGTCAATCAGGCCCTTGGCTGAAAAATTGCCCTGCGAATAGTCGACCTTAGCCCGAGTCAGCTTAAGCGGGACGGGCTTTTTGCTCGCATCCACTAGGGAAACCGTCACCTCGGTTAGCACGAAGTTGGGGTTCCCGTTCGTCCGGTTGCGACCGGGACCCTTTTGGGGCAAACTGTCATGGAGCAAGGTTTCGAGACGAACTGAGGCTAATTTGCCTTGCGGGGCCTCCGTCTCTATCTCGTAAATCGACTTTTCTCCTGATTTTCCACCCGCCAGCAAACTATTGTCGTCCAAGAGAGTGAAAGGTTCCTTGCCACTCGACTTCCACTGGGTCGGCTTGAGCACGGTCCAAAGGAAAGCGGGATTCTTTTTGCCTAGTTTCATGCGTTCGACGGCGAGCCAGTCCTCGAATTTCGCCTCGGAAACCTTTTTAGCCACTGCCAGTTCCTTTTCCTTTGCCTTGAGGGCGGCCTCAGCAGCCTGTTTTTGAGGTTTTTTGCCCTTATTCGAGGGTAGCTCCAT
>MDTC01093561.1_pt1 | contig 10274 bp, 8 predicted proteins | sample 811181 | NCBI WGS metagenome assembly MDTC01 (sample SAMN05326644, study PRJNA326480) | marine metagenome | isolation source: seawater | place: Pacific Ocean: North | collected 2011
ATCAAAAATTACATTGTATTTATTTTTATCAAGTATATATTTCAAAAAAGTTTCTGCATGAAATATTTTTTTTTTTGAATATTTAATCCCATTCTTATACCGATTACCATATGTTATCATTGCATTAATGCTACCATATGCAAATCGATCATTATATCCACCGGAATGATGATGATTTGGTATATAAATTGTATTTTGTTTGTATTCAATTATATTAGAAATATTTAATGGTTTTGTTACAATCACATCTGGTCTAATATATATAGCAGCATCATAGTCCAATTTATTATTTTCCCATAATCCAGTTACACAATATAAACTATAGAGTTGTTTAATATAATTATGAAATGAAGAATATTTATTTTTCCATGGATCACCATGTTTTTTATATATATTAAATGGAATTTTTTCATTTATATTATCTTCATCATCTATTTCATATTTTTTCGGATTTAATAATTTATATTCATTATTATCTAAAATTGTATTTTTCTCACGTGCTCTTATATTATTATGTATTCCAGTTTTCTTATATGTATGTATAAAGATATCATAATCAAAACCATTTTGTTTTAATACATCAAATACATTTTTTTGTAAATATTTGATATTATATTTTAATGATCTTGTTAATCCGAAGAAACAAATCACTACTTTTTTTGGTAAAAACCATAAATTATGTTTTTTAAAAAGATTTATTTTATTTTGTAATCCTTTTATATAATTATTATGAACTATTATTGGTTTATAATATTTATAAATTGTATCTAAATTATTAAAATATCTATATCCATTTGGATAATTTTTAGAATTAAACATTCCTATTTTATATTTTTTTGAATTATTATTTATAACAGTATTAATTGCACGTTGATCCTCCAAATAAACCGTGTTATTATTTTTTTGCTTCATTAATTTTATAGATTTTGTTAGACAAGATAAAGTATTTTTTGTATTATTTAGTAACATTAAACCAGTTGATTTTTTATTTGATGTATGAAATTCAATATCATTAGATTGAAAGATCATATCAAATTTTTTTTTTAATAAATTCCTAATATCAAAATCTAATTTGTCACTTAATACAACACTATTTGTATTTATATGTAAAATAGGTTTTTTATATTTTTGTAATAGATTGTATAAAATTATTAATTTATTACTATGAGTAACTTTATCATAATTTTTTTTATCTAAATTTGAATTAAAAAAATTAACTTTAATCTTAATATTCGATTCCATATATCTAAAACATTTTTTATCTAAACAAGTAACTATTACTTTATCTAATAAATTATGTTGACCAAGTGTTGCTAGTAAATTATCAGTTTCTTGGCAATGATTTTCAGTTAATAAAATACTAATTAGATATTTTTTATTTATAGCAAATGACTCATTATATTTAGATTTACAATATAATAATACAAATAATAATATGATAATAATTATATACATATATTATTATTATTATATTATTATTTATTATATGATAATTATATTATTAATTTTATTAATCGGACTTCTATATTATATATGTAAATTTATAAAAGAAGGATTCAGTAATAAATTATATATAGAATATCCTAATAATTTTTATCTTAAAAAAGATCGATATTTATTTAATGATGTATTTATAAGTGGTTCAAATATTATATGTGTTTCGATGGTCTATCCTGATATAAAAATTAATTTTGACAAAATAGAAATTATTTATTTAGATAAAAAATCGAATTTTACTAAAATTAATACTCATCGGGTATATGAATCATCCGTAATATGTATATTAGAGGATCCGGCACTTAATTCACACTTTAGAAATAATAACACAATTGATATTATTATAAATTATAATAATAAAAGTCAAAACTATATACTAAATAATATTCATAATATAAATAAATACAATTTATCATTTGGTACACATTTTAAAAGCGATTACAAATTAGTTAAACCATGGATTGAATATTACAGTAAATTGGGTGTTGAGCATTTTTATTTATATTACAATGATACCATAACACCAGAAGTTTATGAATTTATGTCAACTCTTGATCAAAGCAAATTTACACTAGTTCAATGGAAATATAAGATGTGGTTAAATGATATTGGATGGGAAAACAAGAAAGAACATGTAGCACTACCAAGAAATACATGGTGGACTCATACAAATATTAAAATTTATGATAAAAAATTAAGAGGTAATATACATCACTCTCAGATAATGGCTATAAATACAATTATACAAAAATACAAGTATAATTCTAACTGGATAGGATTATTTGATTTAGATGAATATATCGTATGTCATAATCTAACAAATTTAATGAGAGAATTTAATTTAGCATCAACTGTTCTTGTTTATTTCAATAATTCATGGGCAGATATACAAAATACTAATAGAGATCAATTCTCGGTGTCTGATCTAAAAAATAAAGAAATTATTCGTGATTTAAACAAATTTAAATATACAATTAGAAATAAAAATATTTTAAATCCACGTAATATATTAAATTATGGTAATCATAAGCCATATAATACAGTTGACAATACAAAAATATATGATAGTTTTCATTATTTTCTTCATTTCTATAAATTTAGTCCAAAAAATAGAACAAAAGATCTAATTCAAATAAAAACCATCGAATATCAAATTAATAATAATTTAAATCAGCAAAAATTAAAATCAATAACAATCGCAACACCTTCTATAATAAAAAATAAAGTGATATATAAATTTATATTAAATAAAAAAGTATACAAATTTTATATTAAATATCAAAAAAGTGTATTATTTAAAAAAAATATAGACAATATTGTTACACTGTTGTTACCATATTGTATAAAAAATAAATATATATTAAAATCTAAAGCAAAAATATCAAATTCATTACATAATCAAATATCACAATTAACATACAAATTAAGAAAGAAATATAATTCAGATGATTTTCTTTTAATTAATATTAAATCAAATAGTTATACTCATGAAAATCAAATCATTTATCCATATACGAATAATGATTTATTAGAAAAAACTACTCCGAATATTATTGTATTTATAAATAAACCAAAGATAATACCAAATAATATTGATCCAAGTATAAGTAAAATTTATTGCAATTCAAATATGCATAAAGTTATTCATAAAATATTATATCCAAATTATACAGACTTCCAAATTTATTGTTTATTTTATAATATTGATTTATTTCTTGCATAAATTATACTATACCAATTAGAAACTTGATTCAATAAATTTCTTTGTTTTTCTTTTCCATTTTTTCATATTACATTTTTTATCAAACCACTTTTTAGATTTATTTTTATATTTATATTTATTATTCCATAAATATTCTATTTTTTTCGCAACATATTCAATATCATCTCTTTTTTTCCAATTTATTTTTACAAATATATTTTTAGGAACATCTTTGTATAATAATCCAACATTTGTTCCACAAATTAATAAGTTATGATTGAACCCATCTAAACATGAATATGAAAATCCTTCCGCAACAGATAATTGCAAATATATATCAGCATTATTATATATATTGGATATTTCATTATTATGTTCATTTATATCATTTGTATTAGAGGTTTGAATATTAATAAATTCATATTGGGGTAATCTTCTTTTTAAGTATGGTAATATAGTCTCTCCTTTATTATATTTTTTCCAGTTACCTATTATTATAGGTTTTTTATTAAATTTTTTGTTATATATATTTGATTTAATTTCACTTGAATGCAATATAATTGTTTTTTTAAAATTTTTATATTCGTTAGATTGTTTATTAAAAGAATCTAAACAATCTGTTGAACATGATATAATTTTTGTTGTTTTAGAGTCTCTATAATTAAACATTTTTTGTTGCCCTTCTATACATAGATTAGCAGTGTCACCAGTCCAAGTCTGATCTCGTTCTTTATGTATAAGAGCATTTCCATGATGAACTAATATTATATTATATTTATTTGGTATATCTAATGATAAATGATTATCTGTTATTATTATTAGTCTTTGTTTAGTTTGTTTGCATTCATCGTATTTTTTTTCTAAAAATTCCAACATCTCTTTTTTTTGATTTGGACCTTGAAACCAAATTCGATTAGGATATAATAGTGAAATATGATAATCATATCTTGCAACCCCACCAAAACTCTTGGGAAAGCTACCAATACAATAATGAACTATTATTGGTTCTTTTTTATTAGTAAAAAATTCATATTTCCTAGATATACAATAAAGAATTAGTACAATCAATAAAATAATTATTATCATATATATATATATATATATATACGATATAAAAAATACATTTATTTACAATCTTCATCTACCATCTCCTTCACTAATTTATCAAAAGAATGCTGAGGGTTCCATCCCAATCGTTCTTTAGCCTTACTTGCATCTCCCAATAAAGTTTCTACCTCGGTTGGTCTGAAATACTTCGGATCTATCTTAACTAATTCTCTACCAGTTTTTTCATCATATCCTATTTCGTTTATTCCTGTTCCTTTCCATTTCACTCTAAATCCTTTTAGTTCAAAACTTTTTTCAATAAATTCTCGAACGGAATGTTGTTCACCAGTTGCTAATACATAATCATCTGGTTTATCTTGTTGCAAAATTAACCACATACCATATATAAAATCTTTCGCATGTCCCCAATCTCGTAATGAATCGATATTACCCATATATAAAATATAATTTGGATCTTTTAGAATCTTTCCTAACCCGATTGTAATCTTTCGAGTAACAAAATTATGGGCACGTCTCGGACTTTCATGATTAAACAAAATTCCGCTACATGCATAAATTCCGTAGGCATCACGATAATTTTTTAAAATATAGTGAGAATATAGTTTAGCAACTGCATATGGTGATTGAGGATTAAATGGTGTTTTTTCATTTTGAGGTGTTTCTAATACATCACCAAACATCTCAGAAGTTGATGCTTGATAAAAACGAACTTTTGGTATTAGTCCAGTTGTTTTTATTGCATCTAATAAACGTAATGTTCCAAGAGCATCTATATCACTGGTATATTCAGGCATATCAAATGACACTTTCACATGACTCATTGCAGCTAAATTATATATTTCTAAAATATCAAAATCATATTTATCTTTAATTTCATATAATATTCTTGTTAAAGAATTTGTGTCTAACATATCACCATAATGTAATTTTAAATTTTGATTAGTAAATATATGATCTATTCTTTTTGTATTAATATTAGAACTCCTTCTTATTATACCAATAACAGTATAATTTTTTTCTAATAATAATTCTGCTAAATAAGAACCGTCTTGTCCTGTTATACCAGTTATTAAACCAATTTTCATATATATATATATATATATATATGAAAATTAAAAAATATATTATTGTTTAAATTTTTGTTTTGTCCCACCATTATATTCATATCCATAGTTATTATCAATCATCCATTTGTTGATATTTAAATTTTCTAAATAAACTGTGCCTAATAATCTTCCATATTTATCAAATTTACCACAATGTAAATCTATAATTTTATTATTAATTTTACTTGAAAGTGCATCACGTGCTTTTATTGCAGCAGCTTTTTCATTTTGATTTTTAGTTCGTAATTCTGGTGAATCATATCCTGTCATTCTAAGAGAAAAACGTGTTAATTTATTATGAAATAATATAACCACTTTAATTGTATCTCCATCATAAACATTTACTACTTTAGCTTTATATTTATGATTATTAAGTGAAAATAAAGCTATTGAATTATTTGCTGTTTTTAATTTATTAATTTCATTTCTTTGTTTACAAAAACAACATAAGTAATTCATTATTAAATTAATAAATATATGATATTATTAATTTAATATATAAAATCAATTTTAAATATTAAAAAAATTAGTCATATCGTATTGTATTAAAATAATCATATTATACTAGAATAAATTTACATAAATAATGAGCAAATAATATCGAAAATAACATATCATGGCAATAATGAAGACCTCGATATAACCTTGTTATTATCAATAAGAATAAAATTAATGCGAAATAAGAATCTATTATATAATTATTACATAAGTTTTTATAATTATAATATATAATATATATACTTTGAACACTTTGTGATGGAAATGAATAACTTTTTTTTTGTTTTTTAAAGTATTTTATTAATTTAGGATAATCATTATATGGCCTATTTTGTTTTACTTGATTTTTAATAAGTGTATTTATTCCACGACCCAAATAAAATATAAAAATCATTTTTGGAAATTGGATAGTATTACAATATAATAGAATTGTAAAATATACGTAATAACTTTTTGTTCTACTTAAAAATTTACTTAATTTTATAATATAATAAAATTTATCATATGAAATTAAATTTTGAAGCCATATATTAATAAATATAAACATATTAAAATTGTTTATTAAATTTGTTTTTATATACCTGAATCTAAATCAATTTATTTTTAAATATGTAAATTATTCTAATTTTGTTACCACAACTTTTGTTTCTGATAATAGTTCAGCAACAATCTCATCATTTCCATATTCAGAATCATAAATAATTTCTTTAATACCACTTGCTAATAAAATTTTACAACAATTAATACATGGATAATGAGTTATATATGCAGTGGCATTCTCTGTCGAAATTCCTCTTTTGGCACAATCTGCAATACAATTTTGTTCTGCATGAACTGTTGCTTGTTCATGATTATCTCTAACTCTCGATTTATGTGGCATATTTGGTAAAAACCCATTATATCCAGAACTAATTACCCTGTTGTCTTTCACTAATACACAGCCAACATGTAATCTATTACAAGCTGAACGGGATGATATTAAATGAGCAATTGACATAAAATAATTATTCCAATCCATTCTTTTCTCATGATTAATAGAATCTTTTATATTTTGGAACATTTTTATAAAAAATATATTATTAAATAGCAATTATTATTTAAATAAGAATAAGTTTAAATTAATGCAACTTTAATTGCTTCAGTTTTATTAGCACCATTTGTATAAACTTCAAAAGATACACGCTGCTCTTTATCAAGCTTTCGATATCCAGTCATTCCAATAATATTTGTATTGTGTACATAATATCGTGTTTTATTAGCTTCAATTGTACCACACTTTTTATCATTATTCCAACTAATACATTTACCAGTAAGATGTGAATCACCAGATTTTAAATCATCTGATTTAAAACTAGATAATTTCAAATCTTTCGCAAGATATCCTTTTGTATTACGGTACCTCTTAAATTCTACATGTTGTGATTTGGTTAATTTTGTAATACCATTTGGCAAATCATATTTCCGAATATGAATTTTAAAATTAGAATCATCTTCAACAATTTTACCATAATTTTTACTGTTATTCCAGAATAATACTTTACCATGAAATGTTTTTTTGATTGGTTCCGATTTTGAAATATTAATGGCTTGTTTAGTTACTACTAATTCAGAATCAGAAATACTTAATTTTTCTAGAACATCACTATCAGTAAATTGTTGATCTGTATCAATTAGTTGATACTTGATATATCCTTTTACTTCTTTAAATTCATCGGATGGTTCCATATAAATGAAATCATTTGATTTATCTTTAATTAAATAATATGTATCAGTTGCATGAACAATCCGTCCTGTGTACAATAGATCACCCACAATAGTTACACTAATTGCACGATCTTTACCGTTAGATGATTTACCCATCATACCTGTAATCTGTTGTCCAATACTTAAATATTTAATACCATCAGGTAGTGCTTCTTTGGGAATAAAATGATTATTTTTGGTATAACCATAGTTAGGTCCCCAACTGGTTATTTTATCTTCGAAAGAATTATCTTCAGCCATGTTAGAAATTATCTATTTAAACTAGTTATTAACTAATAAAACCATTTATTACAAGTTTATATAATATTTCAATTTTTTTGTAATTGTATTATATATGGCAAAAGTAGTAGCTAAACAATTGAAAAGTATAAAAGATCTACCTGCTGAGGTAGCTGGTAACGCAAAAAATTTAGCTACAAATCAGATACAAACGCCACCTATGAAATTAAAATTAAAAAGAATGTTTAGTAGTAAATTAGCAGATACCGATAGACAGTTTTTTAAAAAAACATATAATGATTCTCTACAAAAAAAAATAAAAGACCTAGATAAACCAGGGGGTGAGTGGGAAACCGCATTTAGAAACAGTAAGAACCCTCCTATTACAGGTCAGATTGATGGTAACCTTAAACAGGAGTTAACAGACTTTAAAAAAGTAGAAAAAGACAAATTTATAGATGAAAATGAGTTAAATGATACTCAATTAAGAAAGCTTTATAATGAAAGTCAAGATGCAAAAATTAAAGAACTTGAAGGAGATGCAAAAGGTAGAGAATTAGCTGGCAGATCTTGGTTTTCTAAAAATAAAAAAACAACCGGTCTTGCAGTTGTCATGGGGGCAACTGGTGCAACAGCTCTTGCAACTGGGCAAAGTTTTAAGGATGCTTCTAAAGATGTTACAGATACATTAAGAGATGCTGCTGAACCTGCCGTGCAAGTTAGTGCCGAAATTGCTACGCAAACAGCGGTTATTGCTACAGATATTGCTGCAGTAGGTGCTGAAACAATCGTAGATAATTCAGCTGGTCTTATTGGTACAATTGCTGAAGGAACAGGTAGTATACTTAGTACATTTGGTATTAGTGGAGATTTTGGAATAGGTAATACATTTAGTATGATATATTATTTAATTGGTGCATTTGTTATATTTTATATATTTAGATCGATGACTAAGGCTGGAGATGCACAAGTTGATAGTTTAATATATGGATAAATTAAAATAATATTATTAATAATATATATATGATTAATAATAAGAATATTACTATAATTCATTATATTTTAATTATTATTTTAATTTGGATTTTGTATCGACGTAATGTGATGGTTGTTGAGAATGCAGGTTGGCTAAAAAATTTAACTAGGAAAAGTCTTACCAGCGCTGAGGAAGCTGCAATAAAATCCGCAAAAGCGGCAAAAAAAGCAGATAATGCTGCTATTAAAGCAACTAAGAGATTCGATAAGTTAGAAGCTAAATTAAAACGCTCTATGGCTGCGACGGAAAAAATGAAAGATGGACCTAAAAAAGCAAATAAAACTGTAGCAAATACTGCATTAGAGCTAAAAGTAGTGGAGGCTGGGCGAATAGCAAAAGCCGCAAAGCAATCAGCAAAAAACACAAAGAAAGCAGCAGAAATCGCAAATAAAAGAGCAGACCGCGCAGCTAAAAAAGCATCAAACAAAATGGATAATATGAATTTAGGTACTTTATTTGACGCAGGAGCAGATGCAGCAAAAAAACCTGCACGAAAAAAGAAATTAGCAGCAGCAGGAATTGCTCTTGGAGCAGGCGGAGCTGCAATTGCAGTTACTGGATCTCAAGAAGCTGATACAGCACCACCAAAAGAGGAAGGGCCGAGCTACACTGAATACGCACAAGCTGATATAGAAGCTGATCAATTAGAACAATATACAGATGATGATTTTCCAGATAATAATCCCATAGATGATATTTTTTCAGATGATAATAGAGTAAATGAAGCTCAAGAATCAGATTATTTAAATGAACAAATGGCGATGATGGATAATAATGAAGAAAATTTATTAGGTCCTGAAAATACAAATAATGTATTACCATTACCATCTTTTAAAAAAGAAACTAATAATTTAGTGGAAGATAGCGAGAAATCACTTGAAACGTCTGATAAATTAGACGATTTTATTGAAAAGATAGAAAATAAACCAATTGATGAGGTGAGCGAAGATTTAACTGAAACCGAAACTGAAACCGAAACTGAAACCGAAACTGAAACCGAAACTGAAACCGAAATTGAAATTGAAGAACAAAGCAAATTAGATGAAATTGTATCTAATATTCCATTAATTGGTAAGGTAATAGATTATGCAAAAAATAATACAAGGCAAATGATAGTTGTAGTATTAATTATTATAATGGCATATGGTGTTAAAAAATATTTAGAAACAAACAAATCTAGACGATTGATGTCAAGACAATATCAACAACCGGTGATGGGAAGACAATACCAACAATCGATGATGCAAAGACAAAATCCAGTAGCACAAGCAGTACCGGTAGCACAAGCAGTACCAGTAGCACCAGCACCAGCACCAGCACCAGCAGCACCAGCACCAGCACCAGCAGCACCAGCACCAGCAGCACCAGCACCAGCACCAGCAGC
>MDTC01181039.1_pt1 | contig 10273 bp, 9 predicted proteins | sample 811181 | NCBI WGS metagenome assembly MDTC01 (sample SAMN05326644, study PRJNA326480) | marine metagenome | isolation source: seawater | place: Pacific Ocean: North | collected 2011
CTAGACCTACTGGCCATTCTCGAATCAAGAAAATAAGTGGGAAAATAATTCTATCATTTGGCCAACAAGCCAAATATGCTCCAAGTAAGCCAAAACAAGCACCTGACGCACCTAATGCTGGAATCCATGATGACATATGACTGGCCCACCATGCAAGATTACCTCCAATCAATCCGAGAATATAGACCAACATCCATCTTTTTGGACCCAAACGACCTTCTAACGGAAGACCCACTAATGCAATTACCAGAACATTTCCAACTACATGCATTGCTCCACCATGTAACCACCCTGCTGTAATCATTCGATGAAGGTGAATTGGTTCCGAAACTAATTGTGGAATTAGTGCACCGAAAAGAACTGGATCAAATTCAGATGAGAAAAAATCATTCACAAATGCATGAACGAATTGAAGAGTAGCAACCAACATCAAAGACAATACAGTAGCAAGTGAAACAGGAGTCTTATTCCTAACTGCTTGAATGTAAGGGCCTAATGCAACTCCTAGAAATAAGATTAACCAAATTGAATCACCAACAGTCAATTCCAGAACTGTCAATGGTTGGCCCAATGCTCTCCCTCTAATGTGTCCCAACCGAGGAAACGGAAGGACTCTCCGGTTATTTGGTCGCCGAGAGAATCAAGTCAAGGTCCCGAATGCAATGACATGAATGGGCAAGACCCACTGCTACGCCTTGAGGGAGCTTCGGTCTTCCGTGGGCGTAATTTGGTCTTAGAAAAACTCGACTTCGAGGTTCATACCAATGAATTGATATTATTGACTGGACCAAATGGGGGAGGGAAATCTACTCTATTGCAATCATTGGCTGGACTACATCCACTTAGCAGCGGTGAATTATTTCACGGCAATGAGAAAATTCGAGATTCTGATGGGCGGCATGCAATGTCTGGAGGCACCATAGGCTGGTGCCCCCAGTCAGCAGGAAGTACTGCCTGTTCAACGGTTGAAGAACATCTACGAACAGCTTTACGCTTGTATGGAAGATCGTTTACAAATGAAGGAGAAACTGAAACTCTAGTCGAATGGGGATTAGATCACAGACGTCATGACAGAGTTGCTAATCTCTCTGGAGGCTTAAGGCGACGATTGGAAGTAGCTAGTGCAATTGCAATAGGAGATGCTAGCCCTAACCCAATTGCAATATTGTTGGACGAACCCTCAGTTGGATTGGATGAAAGGGGAATGGAAACTCTAATCGCATCCATCGAACGTTTGCAAAAATCAGGCCATACAATCATTATTGCAACTCATGATCCAATCATTCAATCTCTACAAATCGACGACTGTGAAAACATCATTCATGGTGATATTACTATCCAAAAAAGTAAGATGGATGAATCAGAGAATCGACCCATTAGAGAATCGAACATAGAACGAAAAGCATCCATTTTACGATGGAATTTCCGCTTGGATATGCGAGAAATGGCAACTCCTTCTGCTCGATGGATTCCGGGGTTACTGGCCTTCGGCATATTGTTAGGTAGTGGATTGATTGATGCAGAAATCCCTCATCTCGGATTGGCAGCATTAGCACTTTCTCCTGCGATGATTTCCGCAATGGTTCGACCAGCATTGATTGACCGCTTAGAGCATCGAGAAATGGGTAGCATATGGAGCGTAGCAAAACAAGGTTCACTCGGATTAGAAGTAACGATTTCTTCTATGAGTGTTGTACCATTTCTATTGGGATTAATCGGATTACTCGTCTTATTCCCTTTTCCCAACACGGCTCAAGAATATCTTTTGATTATCCTTATCCCTGCAATGATGAAAGATGTGAGTGCAATTTCAGGATTGATTCATCATCGTTTTGGTTCAGGACAGAGACCTAGTATGATGGTCCTCCTGATGATTCCATTTGCATGGGTACTCCTAACATTGTGTAGTGCAACAGAAGCATTGGCATTAGAAGCTATGAGAGAGGCATGGACGGGTGTAATTGTTGCATTCGCAACTAACTTAGGTTTGTTCTTACTAGCATGGGCTCTTCATGAATGAGAACATACGATGATTGAAACATCAATTACTGCTGGGACAGGTATGAACGCATCTCGCATGGTTGCTCCAGGGCTGCTATGTTTCGGGCTGATAGGCTTCATGGTAACGATTTGGATGGCTTTGATTGAAGCTCCAAGTATGGGGGACGATTGGAATGCTCCAGAATCGTATCGTATCCTATTCATTCATGTTCCATTTGCATGGGTTTCATTTTCTGGTTTCGCACTATTATTCGGAGGTTCACTCGCCTGGTATCTGAAACGCTCAGATACTGGATGGCGATTAGCAATCACTGGAGCGCAACTAGGATTGTTGTATTCTTTAGGAGTGCTGATTTCAGGGCCAATTTGGGGAGCGGCTGAATGGGGAGTACCTTGGGACTTCCAAGATGTTCGACTAAACAGTTTTGCAATTCTTGGAGGAATTGCTCTTTTCGTAGCACTCGGAGAGATGAATTCTGAAGACACAGAGCAACAAAGGGATCTCCTTTCGTCCGTAGGCATCTTTGGATTTGGGCTAGTACCTCTAACCTATATGGCCACTAGATGGTGGCAAGAAAGACATCCTGGACCTCTAATCGGAGGAGGAGGAGAAGATAGTGGTGTTGACCCTTCAATTTTTTTAATTTGGATGATTGGAGCAGCATCCATGCAGATTCTATTTGTTGGACAGGCAATGATGACCATGAGATTGCTAAAAACAGAAGAAAAACTTGAGAATTTACTTACTACAATGGAGGAAAAAACATGAACGACATGATTGCCCTAGCCACTGCATATCTAGCACTAATCGCCTTACTCATCGGACATTCTATCCATACTGCTAAACGATTAAAATTGGTAGAAGATAGGTTAACCGCAGCATTAGAAGCAAATGAAAGATTAGGTAAAGGCCGAAGCCTTCAATCTGAAATCGAAGAAGAATGATAACCAATCGCTTGAAGGGTGACGGTTGACCCGTTCAGAGTGAGGGCGAGGCATGAGTCAAGGCAATCCGTTTTGTATCTCATGTGGAGCCCCTCCTCCCCTTACTAGTGAGAGACTCTGTCAAACTTGTTTTAGGGCTCGAAATCATCTTTCAGAATTTCCAGAAAGAATCCAGCAAACTAGATGTCCAAAATGTGAAATGTTCCTCATTGACGGTCGCTTTGGACGAATGAATCATGATGAATTGATGCAACATAGGGCAATGGAAGCCCTTACTGTTCACCCTGACGCAGAAAATCTTGATTTAGAATTACATGCAGAATTTATCGATGATCGCACTTCAAGACTTACCATAGATGTAAGGGGTGAAATCCAGGGATTGGATTTTGAAGACCAGCATGAAGCATTACTACAGACATCAAATGGAGTTTGTCAAACATGTACTCGTAAAGCCGGAGCGTACTTCGAAGCAGTAATGCAACTTCGTTCTGCAGGAAGAAGATTGGATGATAATGAAGTTAAAGAATTGAGAGAATCTTTAGATGATTTATTGAATGATGCACACGAAGATCCTATGTTCTTTATTACAAAAGAAGGACCCGTGACTGGAGGATGGGATTTGCAATTAGGTTCCAAAGCAATGGCTAGAATGTGGGGAAGAAAATTAGTTAATACTCATGGTGGTCAAACTAAAGAAACATCAACAACAGTTGGACATAAGGATGGAGTAGATATTACTAGACTCACATTACTGTATCGAAAACCCGCCTATGGAATGGGGGATGTGATTCGTTTCAGAAAACGCCTATGGCGCATAGACACATGGCAGAAAGATGGACCGATATTACTAGCGATGGATCGTTATGAAAGAACTGGAGCTACATGGAGAGATTTAGAGAAATGCGTTGTTATTTCACAAAAGAAGGAACATTGTGTTGTAGACATTCTTCGTAAAGACGATTCAGCAGTAGACATTCTTGACCCAAACGATTTCAAAGTTAGAACACTATCTAGCGCATACGATATTAGCCCTGAAGACACCAGTGTTCGCATCTGTTTGATAGAGGGGGAATGGGTATGCATGCCTAAGACAAGGGGCGAGCAAGGGGGTGAATAAGTTGGAGAAGAATGCCAAAATAATGGAAATGGCAGGAAATCTAGACCATTCCGATATGATCGGGTGGACTAGAAAATTCCCAATTGCACTTAGAGATGCCCTGACTAAAAATCTTGAATTGGATAATGAAAATGATTGGTCTGGAATCCTTTGCCTAGGAGTAGGAGGTTCGGGTGCGGGAGGTATGTTGTTATCAGATATTTCAAACAGAGAAGGAGGTTTGCCATTCGTTAGTTGGAAAGACTACGGCCTCCCTTCTTGGTGGGGTCCAGATTGGTTGGTTCTAGCTACATCTTATTCAGGAAATACAGAAGAGACCCTGCATGGTGTAAATCTAGCATTACAAGAGGGCGGTACTGTAATTGGAATTTCTTCGGGGGGAAAATTACAAGAAATTCTAGAGACAAATGACAATTCTATTTGGATAGAGGTTCCAGGTGGACAACCACCGAGAAGTGCTATTGGGCACATATTTGGAACTCAACTAAACATATGTTGGTCTATGGGTCTCCTACCTAGTAAAGAAAATGAAGAAATTGAAAAAATGCTCGAAAGACTTGAGAATGCATCAAAGGATTTGGACATTATTTTTGGAGATGGCAACATAGTATCAATTGCAGAAAAAATCGACAATCAAAGAATTCAGATTATGTCTGCACCATCTCTCGGCACCATAGGTTACCGATGTAGGACGCAATTTAATGAAAATGCAGGAATCCTTGCTACTTCTTCTATACTACCGGAACTACATCATAACGAAATCGTTGCTTGGGGCCATGAGGATATGAAAACAGATGTTCATCTGATTATTTTTGTTTGGGATGGAATGGATGATCGTATAGGTATTCGAACTGAATGGACTCTGGAAACATTGGATGATGTAGCAACCACTATTCTTGATTGTCAAGGTGGGTGTCTAGCCGAATGCATGCTGCATGGAGCTCACTTGAGTGACTGGTTATCGATCGCATCGGCACTACTCCGCGGAAAGGACCCTACAAGTATCGGACCAATCAATGATCTCAAAGAATATCTAGGCAACATCCCTTTAGATCAATAAAGCGGACCCAAAACTAGTCTAGGATCTGGGAAAACTGAAAGAGCCCAATCTCGATCATCTGGATGAACAACTCCAGGTAAATCATGACCCTCTGGCTCGATTAATGATAATTGAAAATGTACATGAGGAGGCCAACCTCCATTTTCATTTTTGGAACCAAACCTGCCAATCAATTGGCCTGCTTTAATCTCATTTCCTGCGCTCCAATTCTCTGTAGATTTTGCATCAAGATGTCCATATAATGCCCAAACATCATGTCCATCAATGCGATGTTTGGTCACAATTGTGTGCCCATAATCACCTAACTCAGGATTATACCCTGATGCAAATACGACCCCATCAAAAAATGAAAGAATGGGAGTTCCTACTGGACCGCCGATATCCAATCCGACATGTACAGTTCTACCACCACTAAACAAATCAGAGGTGTAAATCGTTCTGACTTCATCATATCTCCCAATTGACCAGATATAATTCTCAGAATCAAAATTTCCTGAACTAGTTAAATCAAGCACTGTAGGCTCTTCTGGTAGAATCACAATAGGGTGGTATGTTTCACTATCCCACCTCAGCATGTATGCTCCGAGGAGGGAATCCGCTATGAGGGTCCTCATCAGTTTTCATCCTAAGTGGGGCCATGGAAGTGGAAGGGGAGTTTTTTCGGCAATTGGTTGCAATTGCCCTACTAATTACTCCGTGTCTTTGGATGGCTGACCGAATACTAAGCCACCTAGATCCTGCAAGAACTGATGCTCAACGATTTCTAATTCTCCCAGGACTCTCGTTATTTCTATTGTTGGGGATAATTGGATGGAGTGTTTTAATTTTTAACGAACTCAGAATTTTATCTATATTATTGGTCTGGTGTTTGATGGAAATTGGTACAAGAAAAATCACTCAATTAAATGAAGAAAAAGGAGTAATTGTGAGCCCATGGGAGCGATTAGAAACTGCAATTGAACGAATACAACGAAACGATGATTCTTCGAAATTAGAGAAACCGATCCCCCATATTGAGAAAACACAATGGGAATTCTCTACCGCAGATTTTTGGATAATTATTGCGTCATGTGCAGGGATAATTGGATTATTGCTTCCACATTTCCTTTTTGTTGAACCACTCGGAATTGATTGGATTGGATTTGCCACGTTGGCAGACACACTATCTTCAACCGGAACGACAAATTTACCTCTGCCAAGTATTGGAAAATGGACCTATCCTCCTGCATTTCCTTCAACTTCTGCAGTGATGATGACTGTTACTGGAATCGATTCTGCTACATCCGTTTCACTAATTGGCCATCTCGGATTGGGGCTTCTCTGCGCCAGTCTTGCAGGAATATTTTCACGATTTGGAGCAGGTGGTAGTATGTTAGTTTCCATTACATTGAGTGCAGGATTATTTGCAAAGATGATTGATTCAGGATATCCGTCTGTTTTGTCTCAATTAGGCTTGATTGTTGGTTTATTGGTAGTAATGAATGCCGATAAGAGATCCCCTAAACAAGATTCCATGGCTCTTTTTGCAGTAGCATTGACTGGAGTAATTCACCCCACTGGTTCAATCTATATCATCCTACTAATCTTAGGCAGAACACTAGTGAGGGCAAGTAATAATGAAAATGATTTCAACCAAAATCGTGTGATTCTAGGTTCAAGCTTGCTTCTTGGAATCTCACTATTCATAGCTGCTGGAGTATTTGCCCCTAGAGTACAAGATGAGGCAATTCTTGCAGAATATGGATGGCAAGGTGGAATGGCACTAATCAAATGGAATGGCCCATTGATTCCATTAGCAATTTGGGGGGCATGGAGAAGTAGGAATTCATTGGAAGGGCGATTGCTAATATCTTGGTTAACCTGCGTTTGGTTACTAAGTTTGATTCATCTCTTGGAGGGAATAATTGGAATTGGATTTCTAACACTATTGTCCTATATTCTTTACAGCATGTCGATGCATGGATTCCATATTCCACTTGCAGCATTAGGAGCTCTGGGTTTAGCACCTTCAATCAGATTGAGAATGATGAGCAAAACGGAACAAATTCATGAACAAAATGAAGGAGAAAATGAGGTGGAAAGATTCTTTGATTCGCCCTCGAAAATACCCCCAATAATTCTTCAAAGTTCCTTTGCAATTTGTGCTTCTTTGTTGTTGCTAACTATAGGTTGGTTCACAACATTGCACCAACATCCAGAACTCTGGGTTAGAACGGAAGGGGATCGAGAAATCCATCAATCCCTAAATCTTCCAGATGAGGCAATCGTGTTTGTAGAAAATAGACCGTGGGGCTATCTACTGGATGTTGATGGGGAATTAAAGAGAACGGCCTTTCCAAACTTAGGATTGATTGAAATTGAAGAACGAATTCAATTTCAAGCCTATAATGCGATTTTGAATGATGACTCCGAACGATTAGTCAGTTTGGGAATTACTCATGCAATAACTAGCCCCAGAGGAGAAGTGGGTTTTCTTTTAGCTGCATCTGATTACTGGTCAATAATAACTGATTATGAAGGTAGTAGAATTTGGAAATTCCACCAAAATCCAAACTCTGAATCAACTCGAGAAATCCTAATTTTCGGAATTGATGAAGAAGCATGCAATTCTGGTTGTGAATGGAGAAATTCACCTTGGACTGGACTTTACGAATGGCCAGATTCTCCAGTTTCTGAAAATCGAGCATTTCTATCCGATGGTTCACTTGCAATGGATATTGAAACTACTAGGGGAATGAGATCATCGATGGTTCGAGTGTCGGCACTGATTGAAGCACCCCCTGAACAAACCGTTTCCATCTCAGCATACAGTGATGGAAATTCAACTACAATAGAAAAAAAGACCGGAGGGTCTGTACAAATGGTAAGCACATTGATTAGTGTAGGAAATGAAGGGAGGATTTCGATATTATTTGATACGGATACCGATAATGAACCATGGATAAACCCTACAGGGATTTCAGGAAGAGGAGATCGATTAATTGATTCGAATGGAGTTTGGGTGCATTGGTTAGAAATCTCTGCAATTTGAGGTGAAAAAATGGATAAAGATTGCATCACCATTCTACTGCCTACACTTGATGAGGCAAATGCATTGCCAAATGTAGTTGAAAGAATCCCATTTGACGAAATAGCCTCTGAAGGATGGAATGCTCGAATTGTAGTTGTAGATGGCGGCTCTACGGATGGAACCATCGAATTAGCTTCAGAACTTAATTGTGAAATTATCAGGCAAAATAGTGGAACTGGTAAAGGCCGCGGACTAAGAGAGGCTTTCTCATTTTTCATAGAATCTAATGATTCTGCTCTTGTGATGATGGATGCGGATGGAACATATAGGCCTGAAGAAATTACTACATTAATCAAAAAACTATCAGAAGAGGATGCAGATATCGTAATTGGTTCAAGAATGAAAGGGTGGATTGAGAAGGGTGCAATGAGTAGAAGAAATTGGGTAGGGAATCGTATTCTAACTTGGTTAGCGGTTTTCCTTCATGGAACATATATTTCTGACCTATGTACTGGATTTTGGCTTCTAAACAGAGATGCAATCAAACGAATGGAATTGAATTCAATTGGTTTTGAAATCGAAGCAGAAATGTATGCATCTGCAGCACATAATGGCCTATTAATTCGTGAAGTCCCAGTCCACTATGATCGGAGAATTGGGCAATCAAAATTGGGTTCGATTGCAGACGGTATTCGTATAGCAATGAAAATTATTAGAAGGCGCTTTGTTAGAAAACCAATCTCATAACAATTCAATCAAACGTTGAAGAAAATCTTCGGTAGGCGACCAACCTATTGATTGATTCAAAGCAATATTTGAGCCGGAACTATGCAAGATATCGCCATCTCGAGGTTGTTCGAAGATTACTTCTGGAGAACTAGGGCACGCTGTGCTAAAGGCTTCTACAACATCCAACAATGTCAAAGATTCCCCAGAACAAACATTGAATTTCTCACCGTGAACATTTGATTTTAGACCTTTATTTTCAAGATCATTTAGGCAAGAAATGAATGCCGAAACAACATCGAAAACATGGATAAAATCTCTAGTCTGTGAACCATCTCCAAAAATTATCAATGGTTCTTCATTCCTTATTCTCTCGGAAAAAATCGTCAACACTCCGCTATATGGTGAGCCTTTTTGTTGACCTGGTCCAAACACATTGAACAACCTTAATGCACAAATTGGAGTATTCTTAATCGATAAAATTGAAGACTCAGCTCTTTGTTTGTCTATCCCATATCTTCCAATGGGTTGAGTCAACGATTTCTCAGTCAATGGTAATTCTACTGGGATACCATATAATGCTGAAGTAGATGCATGAATAATTGCTGAAACTCCTCTTTCTGATGCCTCGAGGAAGAGTTTTTCGGCAGCACGATAGTTTACCTCGAAACTTAATTCAGGTTTACTTTCACACAAAGGCACTGATGCAATAGCAGCTAGATTGATGACCGACATGACTCCATGCAATGCTTCTTCTCGAATTGAGGGATCTGAAATATCTCCCTTGATTACTCTTAATCTAGGATGATTCGTTAACGGACTTCCAGTTGAAAAATCGTCTAAAACAACGACATTTCTTCCCTGTGATAATAGTTCAAAGGTGAGATGTTGTCCAATGAATCCGGCACCACCAGTAACGAGTACTGCATCGGAGGTCATGAAATTCGTCTTTTATGATTCAATATAGTGTTTAACCAATTCAAGTCGAATGAGCGACGATTCAATAGCAAAGATGCAACAGAGAACTTCATGATGCCCGGGATTAAGATGGGGTGCATCATTCTAGGTTCGGGTGGTCTGGTCTCTCAGAGATTTCAACAAAGACTCTCCAATCATCCTTTTTTTGAAATTTTGGGGGTTGTTGGTTCTCCCACTTCTACTGGAAAACAATTGTCTGAATTACCTTGGCATCTTGATGAAAAAAAACCAATGCTGCCTGATTTGATTGTGATTGGAATGGAAGAAGGATTAGAATTAGCAAAAAGAAAAGATATTCAAATAATTTTCAGCGCACTTCCTTCTTCAATCGCTGCTGAAAAAGAGCCACTTTTCGTCGAGAGCGGGTGTACTGTTTACTCGAATGCTTCCTATCATAGAATGGAACCGACTATTCCATTGGTTATTCCAGAAGTAA
>MDTC01191140.1_pt1 | contig 10273 bp, 13 predicted proteins | sample 811181 | NCBI WGS metagenome assembly MDTC01 (sample SAMN05326644, study PRJNA326480) | marine metagenome | isolation source: seawater | place: Pacific Ocean: North | collected 2011
AAACTACTGGATCACAATCCTCAGCCACATACTTTGTGCATATTAAACGTGCCATTATACTCATGATCCTACGTTAATGCAACCTTCTCCTCCCTTTTGCAGCATTTTAGGATAATATACTTCATACAAATGCTTGACTCTCATCGAGTCCCGTTATACAATTATTATCACTATGTCACTTATTCGATTTACATGTATCACCAAGAACTGTGCCTACACAGTTGAGGCATTGCCCAACTCCACATGCTGGTGTCCAAACGGACATCGCATGCTAACAAACACGCAGATACAAGAAAAAGAACAACGTAAACTAAAGAGATTGGAGAAGAAGAATGGCTAAGCGAGGATCAGCCTTCGGAACCGGAACTGTCAGCAGAACCAGAACGAAGCGCAAAGGGGTACATGCTAAGAGCAAGACCTCACGACTGAAGCAGTCCAAGAACTACAAGAAGAAGTACAGAGGACAAGGCAGGTAACAACGACAAAACCCCCACCCCCTTGTGAGGGTGAGGGCAATGCCGGAAAGCAAGCAAGTGGCGAACTATGGTAGTTGTATCGTCTGTCCAACTTGAATGTTAGAAGTGTTGTTGTTCAATCGTACTGTCTCGTAACTAGCGTGACCAGTGTGACCTGAGCAGTTCTCCTTCACAATGTCCCAGATCGTATCGCCGTAATCAACTACGGCTATCTCTCCGTGACACTCGTAAGCAGTTGCATCGTCTAGCGCATAGTCAAGACCGACGATACTAATAGCCACTAGTGTGATTCCAAGTACGATTGCTCTAATTGTTTGTTTTGTGTTCATGTAGATAACTCTACCACTACTCTCACACGATTGCAACCTTTTACCCAAGATTTCTTTCACAAAAAGTTTCGCCAAATGCTTGACACCGGTAACACCTACGGCTATCATGGAAGACATGAGATACAGATATGACATACAACCAAGCAACTCCTTCTGGTGGTGTGATCGTGATGACACTCGGTGGTCTGTGGTAGACACTAACAACCGTAACACTCCGATGAGTTACCACGACAGTAGAGAGGATGCGCTTTCCGAAGCAATCAAACTAGACCGGAGGTAAGTATATGCACAATCGGTAACAACCTAAAACGAGAAGCCCTCACCGAAAGGTGGGGGTTTTTCTATTTTTCTCGTATTTTTTGAGATTTCTCGATAGCCGCACTCGACTCCTCGATAGCCGCACTCGACTTCAATCGACTCTCGATAATCGGGACTATACTACCCCTCTTCGACTCGACTTGGCTGCTTCGTCGCTGCGCACTTGGCCGCAAAACACAAAAACCCTCCGACTCTGAAGCCGAAGGGTCTTTGCTACCTATGTTGTTCATTGATGCTTTGACAGGTGCTGGTCCCTCTCAGGTTTCGCACACCAGTGGGAATGTTCCCAGTATTGCTATCGCAGACTCCACGCCCAAGCAGATGCACCCACTCGGACTCGGTAACAACCAGTGTACCAACCACGCTCATCTTTGTCAAGCAAAAAAAGAATAAAAACTTTGGATAAAAGTTGCATTTGTCTCACCCACATGTTAAGATGTATTCATACAAGCAAGTGATACTCGCCATCAGGACAGGCGAGAGTGAAAGTCTCTCGGAGAATCACCCAACAGAAAGAGGTAAGTTTATGAAACTTATTAGCAAACGTGCTGACCAACTGTGCGTAGGAGATAGGGTCTTAATTGAACCTATCAAAGCGTTAGCAGAAGGTGAACCAGCAGAACGATTGTTTGTCGGTAGCACTCCCGTCAAGGAGTTCTTCGGTGGAGAGTTCGGTCTAATCACTGAACTTCGGCTAGAAGGTAACGACGACATCGTTGCTACGGGGTGGCTATCAACTGGTGAGTTTAACTTCACCACGAGCATCGGCAACCAACGGTTAATCTTACAACCGGTCAGCGTTTAACGGAAAGCCTCACAACTGGGCAACTGGTTGTGGGGCTTTTTGCGTTCTCGGACTCGATCCGGCAAGAGTTTGTCGATTTTTTCGATTTTTTCTCGACTTTCGAGCAGCAGCGTCGAGTCGAGGCGGCTTTTCGAATTCGATCGACCTCATGAAGCCCCGCATACTACTGGACTATACGGGGATCGATTCGAGTGTGTCTTCTCGATGCAGCAGTCAAGCAGCATGCCGCAGCAGCCAAGAGCAGCAGCAAATGCGTAAAAACTCTGAGTTTTTGCTGACTTTTACATCTACCTGTACCAACCCCCCAGATTCTCAAGAAATTCTTAGATAAAAGTTGCAATCCGATAGCACCTCGGTTATACTGGAGTCATCAAGCAAGAGGCAATCGCCATCAGGTGAGTGGCTTCGGTGAAAGTCCGAAGGATTGAACTCCGAACAGAAAGAAAGGAAGTAATGAACAATTACTACTTAGGCTTACGAATGTTTGCCGACAGAGTTGGCATTGACCCGTGGGACATTGACCACAATCGTGTTCGGTACTACATTCAGCAAGAGATGAAGCCATGTAGCAGGTTCTGGTTCGGATCTCCTTGTCGCTTCGTAAGGAGCATTGACTTAGCGGTCCATGTTTACCTCCCAAGTGCCATTGAGGAGAAGTACCCAGAACTCGCCACATACCTCCGGTCCACATCTCCCCGATGGGGAAGGAACTGGCGTGATTGGTAGCATCTCAAGCCAATAAACCAACAATTACCCTCGTAACCACCTCGGTTGCGGGGGTTTTTGCGTTTTACGACGGATTTTTGTCAATTTTTCGAGTCGAGGCTGCTCGATCGACTGCCGCTGGTCGAGGACGGATCGACTTTTCGATTCGACTGATCCTGCGAAGCCCCGTATAGTGCGGGGCTATAGGACCGTCCGTGCTGCTCGACTTTCGCTGCGTCGATCACTCGATTCGACCATTTGTCAACCTTTTTGTCAACTTTTTCAAAAAAAAAATAAAAAACATAAACAAAAAGAAAGGAAAACAAAAAAAGACCCCCAGTTACGGGAGTCCCTTTGTTGGTTTTCTGTTGCCACGCCTAACCGAGCGCCGATCTCATTCAGATTGCGTCACCTGCTACCAAGATTCGCCCGCATAACTTGGGTCAAACCATGATGGTGGGTTCTCATCAAAGTAACCACGCTCAGTCATCGCCTGTTGGCGATCTAGGCGCTTGTGCCAGTGATGCTCACATCTAGCAATGGCTTGTCCAGTGCCAGTAAGTGACTCTCGGAGAGCAACTTGACCTTGACAAGACCCAGTTGATGCCTCCAAGCACTTAACCTCTTTACTCATTTCACCTCCTTCGGTGAAACTCGGTGGGGATTTTCCCCAACACCCTTTCGGGTGGACACCCAGTCTACCAACACGGTGGGACATTTGTCAAGTCTTAGCCAAGATTTATTGTACTTTGGGGTTGACTTGTCCCACTTTCGTCCTTTGGGCACAAAACTTCGGATTTTTGACGAGTTTTTGCAGCGGATCGTTGCGGCAAGCAGCAAGCGGCAAGCGGCTCGACTTTCGATCCGAGTCGAGAAGCCCCGACTACTACGGGGCATACTGACCCTCTTCAATCGACGGCTGCAATCGACAGGACGCAAAAATATCACAAAAACCAACAAAAGCAACCAAAACGAAGACAAAAAAAAGAACCCCCCGCCGAAGCGAGGGGCTTTAACCTTTTTAATTACCAATCAGTGGCGTAAACCTGACCACACAGTACCGCAGTCTTGGATTCCTCCTCAACCCGAACCACTGGCTCAAGTTCCCACCGCTTACGGTGCTCATCTTCCAAATCCTGCGCCTCTTGCACAGACTTGCAGTTGATGTTATGGATCTGACTGTCCGACTCGTCTCCGGTAGGACTTGAATACCACAACTGAAGAATCTCACCCATCTGATGAGTTCCTGTTAGGCTACCCTTCATGTCTTTCTCTTTTCTACCAGTCGGCACTTCCGACTTGGTAATACCCACTGTATCACCTCCCGTGAAGAAACGCAACCCCGTTAGGAAGAAATAAATCTTACTTAAAGGTTGATACTGTCACACCGATATGCTACGGTGGTAGTATGAATGACTCAAAACATAAAGACAATGGACATCGTTGGCTAACCGACGGTGAAGATGTTCGCTGTCGGTACTGCGATTGCCGACCATCAGGTAGATACGCCAAAGAACTATGCGAGTCGGTCCGATGATCTTCTTCACGGTAGCGACTACGTTTTTCGGCATCGGCGTGCTTGCAGGTATCGGTGCGAAATATTACATGGACAAACAAGACGAAATTGCTTGACATGCCACATTCCGCCATGTATACTGAAGACATGTTTTTCAACCCTAAGCGACCAGATCGCAAGACCTACATTCCGGTTCCCCGAACCAACGACTTCATCATCGTCTCATCACGACACGGTGCCATGAACGGCTCGCACTACTTGAACGAAACCTGCGTGTTCTTCCCCAACGATCACAACGATCTTCGTGGTACTTACGACGACCACGACAAGATCGTGAAAGAACTAAAGCACGCCTAAAGTCTACGGCTTGGGAAGCACAAGAGCCTCCGGTCCTAACGGGTCGGGGGCTTTTGCTTGTCCGATGACCAACAGTTCCGCAAACCATTTAACCAATCCGGCTCGTTTTTGCCTTCGGTGGGAAAGTCCTTCGGTATGACCTTCGGTGGGTGTTTTATATAGGAATAACCAGACGAAGTTGTATTTCGGTAGTTCACAGGGTATTTTTCTCTTTTCTCGACAGCCGCATTGCAGCCGGAAGTCCCGTATGTATCGGGGCTTGATGGGGTATCATAGACGTATGCTACCGACTAACTCACGATCCAAACTGTCAAATACTCTTGACAACGGACATTTTGCATGGGGAGTTCTTGTCGGTTACGTCATCTTTTGGGATATCTTTGCGATGAAGCAGGGGAAGTCCACATTATCGTCAGCCTTTTACCTGTTCTCGTCATCACGGCTCGGCAAACCCGCCCTGATCTCGTTTTGGTTTTACCTGACGGCTCACCTGTTCCGCTGGATACCCAAGCGGTATGACTTGTTCCGTCGGTTCTTCGGTTGACTCTGGGCAAAAAATAACCCCACCGCATTGCTCCGGTGGGGCTTTTCCTAGATTACCAATCCAAGTTTGGAGGTGAATCTGGGTGACTGTACTTCGCTGGGTTCCTTCGAAAGTCTCGGTTGAGAAGTTCGTTGTAGAGTTTCCAGTACGGTGATGCTAGGAAGTCTAGCATCTTGGTGATTAGAACTCGTATTTCCGTTCCAATCATCTTAATTGTTTGAACTAAGTGTTTCACTTGGTTTCTTTCTATCGCATCAGCACTTCTGACTTGATAACTTCAGTATAACTGATACTAAATACGAATGCAACTTTTTAAGCAACTTTTTCTAAAAAAATAACCCCACCGTACTGCTACGGTGAGGTTATCGGTGGAGTTACCGGCTGGTAAATTCGGTGCACTGCATGCACTCACTATACACTGATTCTCCATATGACTCAAAGCCATTGTGTGCGTAAGCATGGTTCATGTCATCTTCGTGGGTGAGTTCTCCACAGTTTTCGCAAACTTCGTATTCTTCGTCTACGATTTCTTTTGCTTTTATATCTAACATTCAGTACCTCCAGTACTTATTGGTTTATGACTCCATCTTACCATGAGTGTGGGACAATTACAACTTTTATCTAATCTTTTTATACTTTGGTCATGCATTCCATTATAGCACAACTTTTTTTATCTTTTTTCCAAAAAACTTGACAAAGCAGCAGTCGAGAGCAGCAAAAGTTTGATCGAGGTCGTGAAGCCCCGCATAGTACGGGGCTGGGCGAGAGTCGATGCGTCGATGCGCTTCGAGTGTCGAGAAGTCGATGTTCGAGTCGATTTCGACATAAATTCGAGAATTTGTCAAGTTTATTCGCAAACTTTCTGAAAGAGTCTTCTGCTTCAGTAAACAAATTGCGTCGTAAATGAGAAAGTCCCCCAACACTTTCGCATTGAGGGACTAACTCTACAAAGGATATAAAGTATGAATAACTTTATGATTACATCGTAACATAAGTGTGTGACAATTACAACTCTTTATCAAATAAATTCAAATAAATCGTAAATTTCTTCAAATTCGTCGAGTCGAGTCGAAAGTCGAGTCGAGGATCGAAAAATCGATCGAAATCGAATTTCTCGAAGTCGAGCAGCAAAGTCGAGCAGCCTCGAATAGTCCAGTATATATCGGGACTCTCTCAGTATCCTGTAACAATCGCTTATGGTGTCCCTACGCAGGCAATCGATCTATAACGCAAAGAACCCCACCACCGAATTGCTCCAGTAGTGGGGTTCTCGACTAAAGGCTTAGACCTCCATGAGTTCCATGACTTCGTGGCGAGTCAAAGTATCCTCAGTGTCATAGTTGATAACTGCGTAGTCATCAAACTCAATGTCACCAAAAACTGGGTAGTAATACCCATCAACTTTCCGTCGCCCGTTAGAACTCCAGCGGTCATACCACTTCTCGGCGGCCTCATCAATCGTATCAGCATCAACTTCGATGCCTCCACTGTATGAGTAACCACCATTCAGTGTGAATGTTGCCATATTAATTCCCTTCATGCCTAGCCCCCGAACTCTTATCGGTGGGAGTGATTCACTCACTAGGACTAACTAGTTGGTATGTTGAGTACCACTCTACCGTATGGGTGAGACAATTGCAAGTCTTAGGCAAGAATTTCTCAAATTTATTGATCCATCAACTTTCCGTAAAATTTCTCGATAATTTGCTCGATTTCTCGACGCTGCACGCTGCTCGATACTCGATCCCGCTGCTCAACTCGACTTTTTCTCGATTTTTCTTGAATTTTTCGATCGAGGATCGACTTTTCGACTCGAATATCGACTTTTTCGAGATTGACGGTCAGAAAGCCCCGACTTATACGGGGCTGGGATACGGCAGCAGTCGATTGCGAAAACTTAGCCCATAAATATGAAAAACCCACCACCGGATTGCTCCAGTGATGGGTTCTTGTTTGTTCTAGCCAAGTTATCGCTTGGGTTGCGTTACCTTGAGCGCCCTAACCGTTGTGGTTTTGATTGCTCCATCAACTAGATCAGCATCTAGCCAATTTGCATCAACTCCACCGTCAATCAGTTTGAGATCACCGACTCGCTTGGTGACTCTTTGGTATTGACCGGTAGGTAGCAACTCTTTGAGTTTGGCATTGTCAATCGCTCTACGGGATTGCTCCACGATTGCGACTTTCGTACCATCGTCAAGGGTAACGGACTCAAGTCCACTTGCTTTGAAAGCACCTTCAGCAAGTTCTGCTAGTTCCTTGACTCTTGCGAGTTCGGCTCTAGCATCAACTACCGCTTTGGCTAGCGCCGTATCGGTAAGCGTGCTTACTGCACTTTCATTGATAGTAATGGTTGGTTCCATTGTCTACCTCTTTCTACTAAGGGAACCTATCGGGGACTTTCACTCCGACTCCTCACCTGATGGCTAGGTTCCGTTTTTCTTTGTAACCCCATTATAGGCACAAGGGTGAGACATTAGTCAAGTCTTAGCCAAGAATTTCTTAAATTTCTTTTTCTGTAACATAAATGACATAAACGAACAAGTGTTCGGAGTAGCACAAGGGTGTGACATTTTTGTCGGATCGTGATTTAATGCCGTCCATTAAAAAAATAAAGAAAAATAAAAAAAATAAAAAAACTTGACAAAAAGTTGTTTTGCAGCAGGCCGCAGTCGATTGAGCAGCAAAGTCCCGAATATATCGGGGCTTATCGACACCTCTTTTCGACAGCCACTCTTGACTGCTGCTAACTTTTCTCGACTACCCTCGAATAGCCCCGTATCTATCGGGGCAAACGAACCTCTTTCGATTGGCCGCTCGCTGCGGGCCGCAGAACGCAAAAAGTCCCAACCGGTTTAACGATTGGGACTTCTCTAAAGATTGTCGGTTCTGTTGCCAAGCCCTCCCAAATGTGGGGAGTCTCTATCGGCTCCGTTACCGGCTACCCTCTTCTTGGGATTTACTACCGGCACAAGACCTTGAGCAGTTTAACCGCATGCTCAGGCGGTGAAATTCCGTTAGGCGGTGATTCGCCCAGCGGACCGAGCCTCGTCAGCATATTCGCTTAGAGTCTTGGTTGCGGTGAAGTAACGGTCACGCTCTACCATGAACTTGCTCGGTAGATTCTCAATCTCGGTGATGTTGATGTATCCGAGTTCGGGGAATCCTTGACCTAAGTCAGCGAGTCCGAATCCGTCACCCTCTTCACTCAGTTCACTGAGTAGCCATGTGGCTCCAGCGCCTGCGGTGAAGATTTTAACCACCGGTTGAAAGTCCGTAGTGTCCTCCACTCCCAAGTTCGCTTTGAAGTTAGCCCTAAGGCGCTTCAGTTGCTCATCGGTAATAAGTTTCATAACTTACCTTCTTTCTGATCGGTAACCCTCCGGTGGACTCTTACCACCGCCACTCACCTTCTTGGCGAGGGCTACTTGCTTATGTATTCATTATTGCAGATGGGTAGGACAAATGCAAGTCATACGAGAGAAAATTTCAAATAATTTTTTCGGCTACAGTTTGCTATTGTCACACGGGTATGCAATACTTAGGACATGGGGGAGATGCCCCCAAGAAAGTGAGTTTCAAATGAAAGAACTAGTAAACAACCAAGACTACATACGGATCATAAAACAATCCGTGAGAAGTGGTCACACGGTTTATGCCGGAACCACCAACTACGAGGTCATCAACGACTCAATAGGGCAGTGGCTAATTCACTCCAAGTTCAATGATCACTACATCGGTCTTCATGGAAACTTGGAAAAGGGATACGGTCTAAATTCGTACCGGTTCTTTATCAAGGTACTCGGTAAAGAGATCAACTTGTCCGATTTCGTTAGCCGATAAAAAATGCGAGCGTCGGGTTTGCGCTCGGCGCTCGCATCAGGTACAATCAATACAACAAAGAAAGCAGGTGAGCAAATGGCTCCAAAAGAACCATACAACCAAGAGCATGGAGAAGATGCACTAAGCAACATCGTCAGCGCTCTAACAACTCTCAAGAACGGTAGAGCGTCTTGGGAAGATGCGGAAGATGAAAGGCTCCAATACGTTGAAGTTATCAATCGCTTCATCAGTTGGGCGGAATCCATGCAATACGAAGGACTTGAGATGTGGAGTCTTGATTGGGAATCAATCAAGGAAGAACTGCTCTAAAAGTCCAAAAAACTGAAAAAAAATCAGGCTCTCGCTGAAAAGCGGGGGTCTTTTTTTTGTCTTCGTTTTTGTCAAGTTTTAGCAGCCATTTTTTTTGGCACAGTCGAGTAGTCCCGTTTTCTTTCTTTCTAACCCTTCTATTAGTACTCTATGGTGTCCCTATGGCGTACCTATCGAAGGTCGATCACTCGATTCGACAGTCGAGGTCGGATAGCCCCGATTTATACGGGGCCGGGTCACAACGCAAAGAACCCCAACCGATTTCTCGATCGAGGTTCTTCGATTTTTCTCGAATTTTTTATTCGAAGATTTGGATTCTTTCTCCGTCACATTCGTAGCAGATTTGAAATGCCTTCATGTCGGGACAAAGTGGTTTTGGTTTTAGAGCGATCCCGTGATCTCTCTCGTTACACCCACATACTTTGCAAGTTTTCATTTTAAGTACCTCCTGTACTTGGTTGATAAATCAAGTGTATCAGGTAGGTGAGACAAAAGCAAACTTAATCTAAAAGTTTCTCCAAAGATTTACTTTGTCGAGAACGTGTAGAAGTACCTTGATCTTCCTTGAACTTCCACCGTATGTCCTGCTTCGCTTCTTCAAGCGTTAGACCAAAGGGTTGACCGACATAGTGATAGTCGCTCGTAACCGTTGGTCCTCTCCCTGTACTTTTCCAGAGTTCGTTGAGACAATCCGTCTCATGTTCTCCCACAACTCCGACTAGGCTGCCGATAAGCGTTAGGTCGCAAGTACTGTAGAGATCAGTTTGCACGACCCATCGTTCAATCTGTAAGCAGTTGTTCAACATGGTGAATGACGGAGACGCTGTAGACATTACGACATCAACGGCAGTAGCCATATCAACCTCGTTGTGTAGTGGCATGATATTGCACCATTCGTAGCCGTCTTCTTCGTTTACGGATAGGACAAGGAGAAGAACGTCGTCTCCTCCTTGTCGAATATCTCCTCGTTGTGGTTTCCTCATAGTTCTACTCCCTCCTCCTCTAGCCATGTCACCATGAGTAGAACGAATAGGGTAGTGAATCCTATAAGGTTGATAATCTGATATGCGT
>MDTC01063211.1_pt1 | contig 10272 bp, 9 predicted proteins | sample 811181 | NCBI WGS metagenome assembly MDTC01 (sample SAMN05326644, study PRJNA326480) | marine metagenome | isolation source: seawater | place: Pacific Ocean: North | collected 2011
GAAGCGCTAGGTCTTGAGCCAACTGACATTTTTAGACGTCCAGATCAAGAAGATAAATCAACGAAAGGTTTTACGCTTGCCCAAAAAATGGTGGGAAAAGCATGTGGTGTTGAAGGTGTTCGTGCTGGTAGCTATTGTGAACCAAGAATGACTTCTGTTGGTTCTCAGGATACAACTGGGCCAATGACTAGAGATGAATTGAAGGAACTGGCATGTCTAGGTTTTTCAGCTGATTTAGTTATGCAATCTTTTTGTCATACAGCTGCATATCCAAAACCTGTTGATGTAGAAACACAACATAGCTTGCCTGATTTTATTATGAATCGAGGAGGAGTCTCTTTAAGACCTGGTGACGGAATAATTCATTCTTGGATGAATAGAATGCTCATCCCTGACACCGTAGGAACTGGTGGAGATAGTCATACTAGATTTCCAATTGGAATAAGTTTCCCAGCAGGATCAGGTTTAGTAGCTTTTGCTGCAACACTAGGAGTTATGCCTCTTGATATGCCTGAATCAGTATTGGTTAGATTTAAAGGAGATATGCAACCAGGCATAACCTTAAGAGATCTTGTTAATGCAATACCATATGCTGCAATACAAAAGGGTCTTTTAACAGTTGAAAAAAAAGGAAAGAAAAATATATTCTCAGGGAAATGTCTTGAAATAGAAGGTCTTCCAAATATGAAGGTTGAGCAAGCTTTCGAACTTTCAGATGCCTCAGCAGAAAGATCAGCATCAGGATGTACTGTTCTCTTGAATGAAGAACCAATTCTAGAATATCTAAATTCAAATATTATTATGCTCAGATGGATGATAGCCTCTGGATACGGTGATGCAAAAACTCTTGAGAGAAGAGCTCAAGCTATGGAAGAATGGGTTTTAAATCCAAAGCTATTAAAACCTGATAATGATGCAAAGTATGCAGAGATTATAGAAATTGATCTTAATAAAATTACAGAACCTTTGTTAGCATGCCCAAATGATCCAGATGATATTAAGCCTTTATCTGAAGTAGAAAATACACCCATACAAGAAGTTTTTATTGGCTCTTGTATGACAAATATAGGACATTTTAGAGCTGCAAGTATGCTTCTTAAAAAATACAATCAAACAAAGGCAAGGCTATGGGTTGTACCTCCAACAAAAATGGATGAAGAGCAATTAATTGAAGAAGGAGAATATCAAATATTTAAAGATTTAGGAGCTAGAACAGAACTTCCAGGATGTTCTTTGTGTATGGGTAATCAAGCTAGAGTTATTGCCAACTCTACTGTAATTTCAACATCTACCAGAAATTTTCCTAATAGAATGGGTGACGGTGCTGATGTATTTTTAGCCTCGGCCGAACTTTCTGCTATAGCATCTATATTAGGAAAAATACCAACCGTTGAGGAATATCATCAATTTATGAATGATATAAACCCTTTCTCTGAAAATATTTATAGGTACCTAAATTTTAATGAAATAGACACTTATGTCGTAAGTGCAAATTCAGCTGAAATTCCAAGTATAAATATCGTTAACCCCTAACCGTTTGCTTTAGATTTTTCTCTTTGAATCTTTAATTCATCTTTTCTTGAATTCTCTAACTCTTCAAGATAATTTTCAACTAAAGGGGTGATATATTTTCCAGTAAAAATTGAATCCTCAAACTCTTTGATCTCAGGGTTGCCAATCTTAGCCGCCTCAATTAAATCTTCAAGTGTTTGATATATTAACCAGTCAGCATTTATTTCTTTAGCTACTTCTTGGTCGGATTTATTTGATGCAATTAATTCTGATGTGGCAGGCATATCAATACCATACAAATTCTGATATTTAATAGCAGGAGCTGCTGAAGCGAAATAGACCTTATTTGCTCCTGCGTCTCTGGCCATTTCAATAATCTTTCTACTAGTTGTTCCTCTTACAATTGAGTCATCTACAAGCAAAACATTTTTTCCTCTAAATTCAAGATCTAGAATGTTTAGTTTTCTTCTAACAGATTTTTTTCTTTCCTCTTGGTAAGGCATAATAAAAGTCCTTCCAATATACCTATTTTTAACAAAGCCTTCTCTGTATGGAACTCCTATATCAACTGCTAATTCATGTGCAGCTATTGTTGAACTATCTGGTATTGGTATAACAACATCAATATCATGATCTGGCTTAGTCTTTATAATCTGTTCTGCTAACATAGAACCCATTCTCATTCTTGCTTTGTAAACAGATATTTCATCAATCTTCGAATCTGGTCTTGAAAAATATACATATTCAAAAATACATGGTCTCTTTTGAGGATCATCAGAACATTGCTGAGTGAAGAGTTCGCCATTTTTATCAATGAAGACTGCCTCGCCCGGGTCAATATCTCTTAATTTAGTAAATCCTAAAGAGGTGAATAGCGCATCTTCTGAAGCAACAACATATTCATCACGAGTTTTGCCTTTCCTGATGCCTATTGATAATGGTCTAATTCCATTGTTATCTCTAAAGGCAAGTAAGCCGTGACCTGTTATTAGAGCTAAGACAGCATAAGCTCCATCGCATCTAATGTGAGTTTTTGAGACTGCCTTAAAAATATGCTCAGCTGATGGGAATATTTCTCTTTGTTTTCCTAATTCATGAGCAAAAATATTAAGTAAAACTTCAGAGTCGGAATCAGTTTTTAGATGTCGCATTTCTGCATGAAATAATTCATTTGAAAGTTGTTTTGAGTTTGTTAAATTGCCATTATGAGCCAAGCTAATTCCATATGGAGAATTGACATACATTGGTTGAGCAAACTCTTTGCCATTTCCGCCGGCAGTTGGATAACGAACATGCCCTATCCCGTAATTACCTATAAGTTTATCCATATGTCTTTGTTGGAAAACATCACGAACATATCCCATAGATTTTCGACTATTTAATTTATCTTCTTGATTGCAAACGACCATACCAGCAGCATCTTGACCTCTATGCTGAAGCATTAACAAAGAATCGTATATCTCAGCTGCTACATTTTTTTCAGCAGAAATTCCAACTATTCCACACATTAAGAATCCCCATCTTGAGTGTTTTTATTATCTGTTTCTGGAGGTATGTCTTCCTTTAAAGGTTCTATTATTTCCAGAGCTTCCTCTACAACATTATTATTATCTATTAAATCTCTAAAATATGCTTCTATTTGTGGAGCATATTTCTCAATCATTGGTGTAATTTTAGAATTATTAATTAAATCAGTAGTTTTTAAGTTTGAAGGAAGTAGTAAGAAAAGTGCAGATAAAAATATCAAGCCTCTAGATAGACCAAATAAGATTCCAATAAACCTATCAAAGCCTGATGCGCCAGACCATATTACGAGTTTACTTATAAACTTTATTAGAAGCCTGCCTAAAAAAATAAATAAGATGAATACGACTACATAGGAAATAATTTTAGACACATCTTTATTTTGAACAAACTCATTTATTTGCGGTGTGGCAAGATGCTCTAAGCTTATTGCAGCAATAAAAGCTGCGATCCATAAAGAAAATGATAAAAATTCTGTTGTAAAGCCTCTTGAAAATGAAATAATTCCTGAGGCAATTAATACCACCAAAATAAACCAATCAGCATAGTTTAAACCTAAAGCTTCCACCTAGATATTTCCCCATTATTTGATTCAGACAATTCCTGAATTAATTTCATATTGTTTACAATATCATCTTCTGTTAAAAAAGGTCCAACATATATAGCAAATAGTTCTTGTTTGTCACCAAAAGGCTCTATAAATGAAGGTAGACCTCCATTATTTATTCTATCTATTAAATTATTGGCATTTATTTCAGAAGATAGAATATGGGCTCTATAAACAAAGAAATCAAAATCTGATTCGTTAAAATTTTTAAATTGTTGATTATTATCAGTGATATCTGGCAAATCTAGAGTGGACGGATTCAAGGAGTTTCTATTTAAATCATTCTCAATTGGGTAAAATAAATACATTGAAGATACAAATACTCCTAGAAATACCAACAAACCAATTATTCTTTCTTTTTTCAATATTTCTTCTTTAATGATCTAATTTCATTAGAAGTCTTAACAACCTTATTCTTAAAGAATAGCTCATGATTTTCTTCAACAATATCTAAATCATATAAATAATTGGCCATAACCCCGAATGATTGTTGTAACCCTTTTTCAGACATATCGGCATTTAAGTTTATCCTCTCAAGACTTGCGCCATTACCAATATGAAACCTTGCAACTGGATCATTTGGCATGCCATCTTGTCTTTGTGATACAGTCAAATATCTAATTGTCTGTTTCATTAATTCATCATTGCCACAATTTTTATCTGAACACCTTTCAAAAGTAATGGGTGCGTACTCCTCCATCCATTTCATAAAGCCCGGTAATGGGGATAAAGTTTGGAATTGATTTAGTTCTGGCAATTCCCTTTTAAGATTACTTGCCACTTTCTTGATTAAAAAATTTCCAAACGAAATCCCTAATAAACCATTATGACAATTTGAAATAGAATAAAAAATTGCAGTATTGGCATCTTCGATATCTATTTCATTTCTATCAATTTTAATAATTTCTTCTATCGACTTTGGAATATTCTTGCAAAGCGCAACTTCAACAAATATTAGTGGGTCATTGGGTATAAGTGGATGAAAGAATGCAAAACATTGTCTGTCAGATGGTGCTAGTCTTGCTCTTAAATCATCCCATGAATTTATTTCATGAACAGCCTCATATTCAATAATTTTTTCAAGAATATTTGCTTGTGTCTCCCAATCAATTTTTTCTAATACCAAAAAAGACGGATTGAACCAATACTTAAATAAATTTAGTAGTCCAGAATCAAAGGCTTTAAGTTCAGGATTATTTAACAGTCTAATTCTTTCTCTTAATTTAACTAATCTATATGTTCCATTAGTTGAGGAATTTAATCTTCTGAAAAGTTCTACCCATTTTGGTTCAGAAGAAGAATTTATACTTTTTAAATTTTGTTCGTTTTTTGTCGATGAATATGCTTTTACATCTTTTAAAAGTTTTTTTGTATCAATATCATAATTTAACAGAAGGTTTTTAAGAAACTTAATTAAATTCTTATCGTCTTGATTTTCAATGAGGTTCAATAAATGTTCAGCATAAACCAGCGAAGAAACTTCACCGGTTGTTGACATAACAGATTCAACAGCCTTGTTTATATCTTTATGAAGTTTCCCAAAACTACTCAGGCCAAAGCGCTTGAAGCGCTTAGTGCTCTTCATCACAGAAGATAAAATATTTCGAAAAAAGCTCATGTTAACCAATTCATAATATTGCCTGCTTAATTTCAGCTATATATTGACCTATTCTATCAAATTCTTTTGATTGAGAGTTCTCTTCAATCATTTCTACTAAAGATGAGCCAATAATAACCCCATCTGAACATTTTGATAACAATCTTGCATCTTCTGGAGACTTAATGCCAAAACCAGCAAGGGTTGGAACTGAGGCATATTTTTTTATTTCTTCAACATTTTTGCTAATTTCATCTACATCTAAGTTTGATGCTCCAGTGACTCCTCTTAAAGTAACGTAATATACAAATCCAGAGCTGTTCTTTGCAATTGATTTAAGTCTTTCTTTGTTGGTTGTTGGAGAGATTAATGAAATTGTATTCACATTTTCATTTTTTATTCCATAATCAGCTAGATTCAGCTCACCAGGTATATCTACAACAAGAATAGAATCTATTGCATCTTCTTCATTTTCTTCAATTAAATCTTTGTGAGATATAAAAGTATTCAAATAGCCCATTAATACTATAGGGGTATTTTTATCACTAGCCCTAAATTTTTTTATCATCTCAAAAATTAAACTTAATGAGATATTCTTTTGTATAGCTCTATCATGTGCCTTTTGTATTATTGGTCCTTCTGCAATAGGATCTGTAAAAGGAACGCCTATTTCAAGAACATCAACTCCAGCTTCAACAAATAACTTCATTAGCTGAATTGTGGTTTCTATGTCTGGATCTCCGGCAACAAGATATGCAACCAAAGCTTTTTTATTATCTTTTTTTAAGTCTTTTAATCTTTTTGTAAGTCTATTCAAAACTTTATTCCATCGATTTCAGCAACAGTGTTTATATCTTTATCGCCTCTTCCAGAAACATTTACTACAATATTTGAGTCTCGATCAAAGTCTTTCATAAGAGTATCTAAATATGCAAAAGCATGAGCCGTTTCGAGAGCAGGAATAATGCCTTCAAATTCTGAAACTTCGTGAAATGCTTTTAATGCTGCGTCATCACTTACTGCAACATATTCAGCTCTCCCAGTATCTTTTAGCCAAGAATGCTCTGGTCCAACACCAGGATAATCTAGGCCTGCTGAAACTGATTTTGTTGCTTTTACTTGACCAGAATCATCTTGCATTAAATAACTTAATGCACCATGAAGCACTCCAGGACTTCCGTCATTTAAAGGAGCAGCATGCTCACCTGTTTCAACACCCTCTCCTCCAGCTTCAACACCAATAAGTCTTGTTTTATGAATATTAATAAATGGGTAAAAAATTCCCATCGCATTTGATCCACCACCCACACATGCCACTATAGCGTTTGGCATTCCATTAAATAATTCTTTTGATTGAGATATAAGTTCTTGACCAACTACCGAATTAAAATCTCTTACAATCATTGGGTAAGGATGAGGTCCTGTAACACTTCCAATGATGTAGTATGTATCATCAACATTAGTAACCCAATCTCTTAAGGCTTCATTTAAAGCGTCTTTTAATGTAGCAGAACCAGAATCAACTGAATGAACTTGTGCACCCAATAGTTTAATTCTGTAAACATTTAAAGATTGTCTCTTAATATCTTCTGCCCCCATATAAATATGACATTCGAGGCCAAGTCTTGCAGCAACTGTTGCAGTAGCTACTCCATGCTGACCTGCACCAGTTTCAGCAATTATTCTTTTTTTACCCATGTGTTTCGCTAGTAATATTTGTCCTATCGTATTATTAATTTTATGAGCGCCTGTATGATTAAGATCTTCTCTCTTTAACCATATAGATCCAGTTCCGTAATGTTCGGTTAATCTTTTTGCAAAATATAAAGGCGATGGTCTACCTACAAATTGTGATAGGTCTTTATAAAACTGATTTTTGAAATTTTCATCATCTTTTAAACTTTGATATGTTTCTTCAAGCTTCTCTAAAGCATACATAAGTGTTTCAGGTACAAATTTACCGCCATAGTCTCCAAAAAAACCATTCTTATCTGGCAAACTTTGTTTATTAGATTTCATGCTTATAAATCTCTATGATTTTATTAATTAACTTTAAATCTTTTACCCCAACAGAAGATTCAACACCTGAATTAATATCGATGCACCAAGGCTCAATATTAATAGCATTATGAACATTTTTAATATTAATTCCACCTGAGACAATAATTTTCATATCTAAACTTTTTATATTTTCTAGAAAATTCCAATTAAATGATTTTCCAGTTCCTCCATACTTTTCTTTCTCATAATTTTCAAGCAGGATTGCTGAAGCGTCATGATATTCAGATATTCTTTCTATGCTCGATAAATCTTTCACTCTTATGACTTTCCAAAAATCATTATTAAATGAATTACAAAAATCATTAGTCTCATCACCATGGAACTGCAAAATAGGATTTTTAAAATATGAAGAAGTTTCTTCGATTAATTTTCTAGAGGCATTTACGTATACACATACTGGTCTCTTATCCTTAAAATTGAATGTTTTTATTTCTTGTAAGAAACTATCTGCAATGTTTCTTGGACTGTCTGTGTAAAAGATAAATCCTATGAAGTTTACTTCATCAATCATGATTAATTCATGCAAGACTTTTAAATCTTGAATACCACAAATTTTAACTAAAGGTTTCATTAAGCTCTTAATCTATCAAATATATCTAATTCTAAACTATCTATAGCTAAACTTTTGGGGTAAGTTGGGCCTAGAAAAAATAAGCCTTTTGATGGGGCGGTCTTTCCTGCCGAGTTTCTATCATTTGTTTTAATAATTTCTGAAATAGATAAATTATTTTCATTCTTCGCAATATCTATTAATGTTCCAACTATAATTCTGACCATGTTCTGCAGGAAAGCATTGGCAGATATTGTGATAACAATAAAGTTATTTATTTTTTGTATATCTGTATAGGAAACTTTTTTTATAGGGTTTTTTGAGTTGCAATTTGAACTTCTAAAAGATGTGAAATCATGCTTCCCATTAAGCATTTCTAATTGATCTTTCATAGTATTTATATCGAGTTTGTTTGAAACAACATGTGAGAATTTGTCGAAGAATAGTGGTTTATTTTTTGAATTATAGATCACATATGAATATTTTCTTTCAGTTGCAGAAAACCTTGAATTAAAATCATTAGGAACATTAAAAACTTTTTTTACTGCGATCGTTCTTGGTAAATTTGAATTCATGCCATCTATCCAATTTTGATAATCTCTTTCAATATTTGTTTCAAAATCAAATACTTGAGATAAGGCATGCACTCCTGCATCTGTTCTGCCCGAGTAGTTGATAGAAACATTTGATCCTGTTATTTTTTTAATTGCCTCCTCTATATGTTCTTGAATTGTAGGAGCATTCTTTTGTCTCTGAAAACCAGAAAAATTTGTTCCATCATACTCAAGGGTAAAAGCTAATCTCACAATTAATTTATTTTATTTAAAAGATTAAGAGCTTCTTTTTTAATTTGATCATTATTAGATTTTTTTAAAAGATTTGATAATATTTTTTTTGCATTTTCTTCATCATGCATTTCATAATATGTGTTAGCCAAATCTAATTGCTGTCGATCTTTATTATTTTTGATACTCAAGCCTTTTGGAAGGCTTGATAGCATTGAGTCATCATCTTTGGCCTCTTCAAAATCATATTCTTGTTCTTTTAAGTTTTTAATATTTCTCAACCGAATAAATATCAAAGCAAGTAAGGCGCCAGAAGCTAATGAAATTAATGAAATAAATACTAAATCAAATATTTCAAAGCTTCTGTCTTGCTTAATTTCAGATTCTTTTATTTGATCAAGTAACTCTTTAGCAGTCTCGTTCTCAACACCTAATGAAATGTCTTTTGTATTTTCTTTAATAAAATCTTCAGGGTTAGATATATCATCAAGGGTTAGATCTGTTATTTTTTCATCATTTACATCAAGGTTTTTATCTTGATCGTTTTCTATGGGCACTTCTGGGGTTGTTAAAACTAAAAGAGATTTTGAGGCAGAAGAAAAACTTTGAGCAAATGAAGTATTCATCCTCATTATTGAGTCTTTTGCAGATTGGTAAGAAATATTTTTAATATCAGACGCTGCAGGTACAAGAATATCGATATCTTTTCTAATTAAATTGATATTGTCATTGATAAATGCCTCTTTATTTCCCAAGTAAATTGACCACATAATCTGATATATTGAAGTATCTGAATTATTGCCTTTAATTTTTTCAGCCATACTCCAAACAGTGGTTATTTCAGATCCTTTAAATATTTTTATTGAGCTTACTTTTGGAGATACTTTTTCTTGAATTTCCTTACTAGGACTAATTTTCTCTATTGGGTCACTTAATACTTGCTTATTTTCTAATTTGGTCGGCTCTGGATATGAATTTCTTAATTTTGAAGGTAAGAAAATAAAAATATCTTTAATAAATTCATTTTTAATATTTATCTTGAAACTAAAATAATCTTCTTGATAACTTTCAGAAAGGATAACCTTAAATGATTGGTAATTTCCAAAATCTTCTAACAGAGTATAAGCAATATCATTTTTATTGATGAGACTTTCAGTTTTGTATTCATATAAAACTATATCATTATCTTCTATAGTCTCATTTTGAATCTTGAATTCAATAACTCTTTGGTCCTGTGCATTAAGACTAATTTTTGGAGAAGATAAAAGAACTTCTCCATAAATATTAAATGAGCTGATTAAAAAGAATGATGCTAAGACTCTCAGCACAATTTATTTTCTTCAATTAGCATTTCAATTATCTGAACAGCATTAAGAGCTGCTCCCTTACCATAAACATTATCAGCAACAATCCACATAGATACCCAACTTTCTTTATTTATATTTTGAGTTCTAATTCTTCCAACATAAACATCCTCTGAATCATCGGCGTTTTCAAGTGGAGTGGGATATTCTAGATCTGATGGATTATCCATAATCTTTATTCCTATTGAAGCAGATAATAAATTAATAATATTATCCTTGCTTACAGGTTTTTTTGTTCTAAAAAAAACTGCTTCTGAGTGACCATTTACAAC
>MDTC01225167.1_pt1 | contig 10272 bp, 8 predicted proteins | sample 811181 | NCBI WGS metagenome assembly MDTC01 (sample SAMN05326644, study PRJNA326480) | marine metagenome | isolation source: seawater | place: Pacific Ocean: North | collected 2011
AAAGGAAAAAATGGATTTGGTTATGATCCAATTTTTATCCCTAAAGGTAAAAAAAAAACTTTTGCAGAAATGAAACCTTCACAAAAATATAAAATAGATCATCGTTTTAAAGCTTTTAAAAAAATTAAAAGATTTTTTTAAACTTTTTATTTTCTATTTTATAAAAATTAAGAATATGATTTATTTTATTGTTTTTAATCTCAAAAACTCCAACTTTTCCTTTAAATAAAGTTTTTTTCGTAAAAATTTTTTCATCTACTATAGAATTATTTTGCAGTATTAAATAATAAACTAGTCCTACTAAATCAAAACTTAAAAAGGATAGCTGGTTTGGATACTGATTAAATTGCTTAAAATATTCTGAGGAGAAATCCTCATAATTTTTTTTATTAATAGAAGGAAAATATAGAGGTTGTGAGCTAGTTTCATTTAAGAGAGACTCATCAAACCATTGGTTAAGAGTTATGAAATATTTTTTTTTAGGAGAGATATCTGTATAAAATAATGAAGTTGTAACACTTTTCAAACTTTCATCAAAATCTGCAATTATTATGGAGTCAAATCTTACACTTCCAAGGGTATCTTTCATTTTTAATTTTTCAATTAAACGTTCTTTGTTGCTTTCGTTAGATTTTTCTATCCTTATTATTTCATCCTCAAGATTTTGTTTTCTTCTCTTGTAATTTGTAATTTTTTCTATTTGTTTAGTAAGTTTAGTAGGATCTGTATTATAGCTGTGTTTTTTAATTAATTTTATTTTTGAATTCGAGATGGCTTTAACAATCTCATTTTTATAATCCACATCAGGTGTTAAAAAAATAGTTTTTTTAATTTCATTTAACTCTATAAACTTTTTAATAGCCTTAAGTTGAGAAGTGGCGTTAATACCTGCATTAATAATATTTTTTGCTCCATTATCATTTTTATTGGTTAAAGATAAAAAAATAATTTGGTTTAATTTGTTAAGATGAATTAAATTTTCGTTAAAAACTGGTCCAATAACTATTTTGACTCCCAATTCTTCCAATTCCTTAGCCGATCTTAAAGTGATTTCTGGATCTGAAGCAGTATCTTTTGGAATTATCTCAATTGATAAATTGTTTATTTGATTAATTGCAAGTCTTGTAGACTTAATTATGGATTGCCCAATTTCAAAATTTTTACCTGTTAACGGAACGAGTAACCCAATTTTTATTTTTTCATCAGCAATTACCTCAACTAATAAAAGAGGTGAGGTTATAATTAAAAACAATATAATTTGAATAATTTTCTTCATTTTAATGTTATTATAAATTTTATAACTGAATGATTCTACATACTGAAAACAAAAATAACAAAGTTAAAAAAGGCCTCTATATTGTTGCCACTCCAATAGGTAATTTAAGTGATATTACACTAAGAGCTTTAGAGGTACTAAAAAAATCTGACTATATTTTATGCGAAGACACTCGTATATCAAAAAATTTGTTAGATAAGTATGAAATTAATTCAAAACTTATTTCAAATCATAAATTTAATGAAAAAAAAAATTTATTAAAAATAATAGATATTTTAAAATCAAATTTAATTGTATCTCTGATCTCAGATGCTGGCACCCCATTAGTTTCTGATCCTGGAGCAATTTTAATTAATGAGTGTTTAGAAAATAAAATAGATATTTTTCCAATACCCGGTGCATCTGCTGTTTCAACAGCAGTTTCTATTAGTGGTTTTAGTGAAAAATATTTTTTTTACGGTTTTTTTCCTGAGAAAAATAATAAATTAAAAGAAGATTTTGAAAAATTATCTAATATAGACAGCTGTATTGTTTTTTTTATCTCTCCAAGAAAATTTAATAAATCTGTAAAAAATATTAAGTATTATTTTCCAGATAGAAAAATTTTAATATGTAGGGAAATGAGTAAGTTTTATGAAGAATATATTAGATATGATATTGATAAACTTGAACCCTTTGATTTTGATCCAAAAGGTGAATTAACAATTATTATTTCTGAAAAACAAAAACAAAAAAATTTATCGATAAAACTAAGCGAATCTGATATGAAAAATATTAAAAAACTAATTAAGAAATTAAGCGTTAAAGATATTACAGATTTAATTAGTCAAAATAGTAATGTACCGAAAAAAGAAATTTATAATTATTGTCTCCAGTTAAAAAATGAAAAATAAAATTATTTTAACATTATTTATACTTTTTATATTAAATGGTTGTGCAGGAATTAGCTCTAAGGGTATTTTTGGGTCTGGTGTTAGTATTGCTTTAGATCCTAGATCTTTGGGAACTCAAATAGACGACTCTGTAATGCAAAAAAATCTATCTGCAAGATTAATATTGAAAGATAAGAGTTATATATTATCAATAAATACAAAAGTTTTAGATGGTAGAATTTTTTTAACAGGGAAGGTTGACAGTCCAGAGGAAAAACTTCAGCTCACTAAATTAGCCTGGGAAACCAAAGGAACAAGGTCTGTTAGAAATGATATTAAGATAAAAGAAGACTTTAATTTTACTCAATCAGCAAAGGATGTATTAATAACATCACAATTACGCGCTGCTCTAATATTTAATAAAAAGATTAAAGCAACAAACTATCAAATAGATACTTATAAAAAAAAAATATTTATTTATGGAATTTCTCTTACTGAAGATGAAAAAAAAGAAGTAATCAATGAAGCAAAAGAGATACTTGATGTTAAAGATGTTATAGCCAGTATAGTTTTAGCTGAAGATTTAAGAATTCAAAAAAATTAATTTTTTTTATAATCAATAACATCAGCTGAGTAAGCAGCAACAGAAGCTAAATTTATTATCTCAGAAGTGGAGGATCTCAAAGGTGCAATTTCGATTGGCTGACCTAAGCCAATTAATAATGGACCAATAACTTTTGTTTCACCCAAGGTTTTCATCATTTTATACGAAATAGCAGCGCTGTGCTGTCCGGGCATGATTAAGATATTTGCATTTCCAACAATGCTTGAAAATGGATACAACTCTTTATATTCATCGTTAAGTGCCACATCAGGCTGCATATCTCCATCAAAATCAAAATCCACATTTTTATCTTTTAAAATTTCAACAGCTTTTTTAATATGTTTAGTCCTACTTGTGAGAGGCTGACCAAAAGTAGAATGAGAGACAAAAGCGACTTTTGGAACAATACCAAACATTTTAACTACTCTAGCTGAGGATATTGCAATTTCAGCAAGCTCATCTGAACTTGGGTATTCATTAACACTCGTGTCTCCAACAAAAATAGTTTTTCCTTTAGAAACAACCATATTAAGACCAAACATTATTTCTCCTGGTCTTGGGTCCACAACTTGTTTAATTTTTTCTAGAGATGCTCCAAACCTTCTAGTATTTCCAGTGACAGCACCATCTGCATCACCACAAGCTACCATACAAGATGTCCATATAACACGATCATTCCTTACCAGTCTGTCGCAATCTCTTTCTAAAAGACCTTGTTCTCTTTGCATCTTTTCAAATAAGTAACTTACATATTTTTCTCGTTTTTTTGAATCTTGAGAGTTAACTATTTCAATATCAAAATTTTCGCTGTAACCAATTTCTTTTATTCTTTCTTTAATTTTTTCTTTTTTACCAACTAAAATTGGAATACCTAGTTTTGAATTTTTAAATGCTATTGCTGCTTTAAGAGTATTTTCATCCTCACCATCTGCAAAAACAACTCTTTTTTGGTTTTTTTTAATATAAGAATTAATACCCTGCATTATTGTAACAGAGGGATTTAGCCTTTGTTTAAGTTGTTCCTTATAAATCTCAAAATCAGTTATATTTTTTTTTGCTACACCACTATCCATAGCAGCCTTTGCAACAGCTACTGGGATTTCACTAATTAATCTTGGATCAAAAGTAGATGGAATAATATAATTCTTACCATATTTTGGACGATCACCACCCATTGCAGCAACAACTTCATCAGGAACATCTTCTCTTGCTAATTTTGCTATTGCATTTGCTGCAGCAACTTTCATTTCTTCATTTATTGTAGTAGCCCTAACATCCAAAGCTCCTCTAAAAATATAAGGAAAGCCAATTAAATTATTCACCTGGTTTGGGTAATCAGACCTGCCAGTTGCAATAATTGCATCATCTCTAACTTCCATTATTTCTTCTGGGGTTATTTCTGGATCTGGGTTAGCACAGGCAAAAATTATTGGATTTTTAGCCATAGTCTTTACTAATTCTTTTTTTAAAACTCCTTTAGCAGACAACCCTAAAAATACATCAGCACCATTAATAGCATCTTCTAATGTTCTATTTTTAGTATTAATTGCATGAGCTGATTTCCATTGGTCTAAATTTCCACTTCTACCTTTGTAAATTACTCCTTTACGATCTAGCATTGTTACATTTTCATTAGACACACCACTATTTTTAAATAAATTTGTGCAAGCTATCGCTGAAGCTCCAGCTCCGTTTACTACAACCTTGATATCTTTAATGGATTTACCACTTATATCTAAAGCATTAATTAATGCTGCTGTTGTTATAATAGCTGTTCCATGTTGATCATCATGAAAAACAGGTATATCTAAAACTTCTTTTAATTTTTCTTCAATTACAAAACAATCTGGAGCTGCAATGTCCTCTAAGTTTATTCCTCCAAAACTACATGCAAAATTTTTTATACTATTTATAATTTCACTTGAGTCATTTGAGGTAATTTCTAAATCAATCGAATCTATATCTGCAAATCTTTTAAATAAAACAGCTTTTCCCTCCATCACAGGTTTGGAAGCTAAGGCACCTAGATTGCCCATACCCAAAATAGCAGAGCCATTACTTATTACAGCAACTAGATTTCCTTTTGATGTGTAGTCATAAGCAGCATCTGAGTTTGCAGCTATTTCTTTAACAGGAGCTGCAACACCTGGCGAATAAGCCAAAGCCAAATCTCTCTTTGTTGTCATTGGCTTTGACGAATTAATATCAATTTTTCCGGGTTTATTATATCTATGGAAATCTAAAGCCTCTTTATCTGTGTAATGATCTATTTTAGTTTTTTTCATTTATGTTAATTAGGTATACAAATGGAGCGAATTTATGACTAATATGATTTATGAACCTTATTAAGTCAACAGGCACATTTAGTTTTTTTACTATAATAAGTAGATTGTTGGGCTATGTAAGAGACATTTTAATAGCTGTATTCCTTGGAGCAGGACCTTTAGCGGACGCTTTCTTTGTTGCATTTAGAATTCCCAATACATTTAGAAGATTATTTTCAGAGGGAACATTTAATGCTGCCTTTGTACCTAGTTATTCGTCTGTATTAAAAAATAAAAAAACTGCAGAAAATTTTGCTAACAATATTTTTAATTTGCTTGTTTTGGGATTGTTTTTTTTAGTACTTATTATTGAAATACTGATGCCATTATTTGTTTTTTTGATAGCACCAGGGTTTAAGGAAGATCCACAAAAAATTGAATTAGCTATAACTTTGACAAGAATTACATTTCCATTTTTATTTTTTATAAGTTTATCTTCTTTCTTTTCAGCAATTTTAAACTCGCATAACAAGTTTGCAATTGCATCAGTGGCACCAATTATTTTAAATATTCTTCTAATTGGTGTTTTATGTTTCGGTAAAGTTTTAAATGATCATTTAGTATATTATTTATCTTATGCTGTTACTTTTTCAGGAATTTTACAACTTATTTTTTTATATTTTTTTATTAAAAAATATATTTCTATAAAGATAAAGCTATATGTTAAAATAGATAAAAGGATAAAAAATTTTTTTAAAAAATTACTACCAAGTATTTTTTCTTCAGGTGTCACTCAAATAAATATCTTAATAGGCACAATCATTGCATCTTTTCAAGCTAGTGCAGTTTCTTATCTTTATTATGCAGATAGAATTTATCAGATAAATCTTGCAATTGCTGGGATTGCAATAGGAACGGTGATACTTCCTCAATTGTCTAAATATGTACAAAGTAATAAAAAAAAACAAATAAACTTAATTCAGAATAAAGCTTTAGAACTGAGTTTATTTTTAAGTATACCAGCAACAGTAGCTCTATTAATAGCTTCTGAAGAGGTTATATCTTCTCTATTTGGATACGGGTCATTTGATGAGGAAAGTGTTAAAAATTCTGCAAAGGCACTGTTTTATTTTGCAATAGGGTTGCCCGCATTTTCTTTAATCAAAGTTTTTTCAACTTTTTTTTTCGCACGACATAATACCAAAACTCCATTTTATATATCTTTAAATTCAGTTTTATTAAATATTCTTATTAGTATTATCTTTTTTAAAGAAATTGGTTTTTTGATTATACCAATAGCAACCACAATATCTTCGTGGTTCAATGCAATTCTTTTATTTATTCTTCTGAAAAAAAATAAATTATTTAGTTTTAATTTAATTTTTATAAATAGGTTTCTTAAGATTTTAATTGCCTCAATATTAATGGGAATATTTTTTAATTATTTAATTATTTTTTTTGAAAATAAACTAATTTATGAGGGAATTTTTAAATCTACATATCTTATATCTACAGTAATATTGGGATTAACTTTCTATATCTTAGTAGCAATATTTATCAAAGCTTTTAAAATTAGTGATATACATTTAAGATATTAATTATGATAAAAAAAATATTTTCAGGTGTACAGCCAACAGGTAATCTACATTTAGGAAATTACTTAGGGGCAATTAAAAATTTTGTAGATTTGCAAAATAAAAAAGAAAATGAATGTATTTTTTGTGTTGTAGATCTTCATGCAATAACAGTTAAACAAGATCCGAAAGAATTAAAAAAAAATATTAGAGAGACAGCCGCAACATTTATTGCAAGCGGAATAGATCCCAGTGATAGTATTATTTTTAATCAGTCCATGGTATCTGCTCACACAGAGGCTGCCTGGATATTAAGCTGTGTTTCAAGAATTGGTTGGCTTAACAGGATGACACAATTTAAAGAAAAAGCTGGAAAAGATAAAGAAAATGCAAGTATTGGCCTCTTCTCTTATCCAGTTTTAATGGCTGCAGATATTCTACTATATGATGCATCACATGTACCTGTAGGAAATGATCAAAAACAACATTTGGAGTTATGTAGAGACATTGCTCAAAAGTTTAACAATGATTTTGACTCACAAAATTTTTTAAAATTACCAGAACCTTTAATTCAAAAACAATTTTCTAGAATAATGAGTTTAAAAGATGGAATGAAAAAAATGAGTAAGTCAGATCCTTCAGATTATAGCAGAATTAATCTTACAGATAATAAAGATGAAATCTCAAATAAGATAAAAAAAGCAAAAACGGATCCTAAGCCTATGCCAATAAATATTAAAGATTTAATTGAAAGGCCTGAAGCAGAAAATTTATTGGGTATATACTCAAGTTTAAGAAATAAAAAATTAGAAGACTCTGTGAGTGAATTTGAGGGAAAGCAATTTTCAGAATTCAAAGAAAAACTATCAGAGGTTTTAATTTCTAAAATTGAACCAATATCAAAGGAAATTAAAAAATTACTAGATGATGAGAAATATTTAGATGAAATTTTGCTTCAAGGCTGTGAAAAAGCAGACAAAATCGCCTCAAAAAAAATAAAAGAGATCAAAGAAATAGTAGGTTTTTAGCAAAATATATTAATTAGTTTAAATTTTGTTACATATGACTATATATAAAAGTATGTTCATTCAAACAGAAGTAACACCAAACCCAAATTCTCTAAAGTTTTTGCCGGGAAAAATTGTATCTAATAATGGGTCTTTTGAAGTTACAAAAAAAGATGAAATAAATAATGAATTAGTCAGAAATCTCTTGTCTATAAATGGAGTTACAGGAGTATTTTTGGGCACAGATTTTTTATCTATCAATAAGATTGAAAAGATAAATTGGGAAGATATTAAACACATAGCTATCACATTGATTAATGATTTTTACTCAAAGGGAAAAAAAGCTGTTATTGAAAAAGAACTATCTAAAGAAGAAAAAAAAGAACACAATGAAATTGAGAGACAGATCATAAGTATCTTAGAGTCAAAAATAAGACCTGCTGTTGCAAAAGATGGAGGCGATATTAAATTTAAAGAATTCAAAGATGGAATTGTCAAAGTAGAACTGCAAGGGAGTTGTTCTGGTTGTCCAAGCTCAACCATGACTCTTAAACAAGGTGTCCAAAATCTTTTATGCCATTATCTTCCTGAAGTAAAAGAAGTAATAGCTGTATAATTATTATGAAAAATAAAATTTCAATTTTAGAGATAAAGAAATTTTTAAATAAAAAAGGCTTTATAATAACAAAAAAAAAACAAATTAAAAAATATGAAAATAGCTTAGGATCTCTAACTAGAACTTTTTTAACAAGCTTAGTTGTAATATTATTTTTTTTTATTACTCCACTTTTAATAGAACTTACAAAAGGTAGTATAATTTTTACTAAAGATTTTGAAAATAATTCTAATAATAATCTGAAAAAACTTCTAAAAAATCCAAATCAAAAATTAGATGATGGATTAGACCAAAATTTTTTATTTGATGATGTTTTACAATATGATGATGAGTCAGTTGACACCATAAGATTGAGTGCCTCAACAATTGAAGAGTTATTTAAGTCAACTAACTACAATCTAGAAGATGTAAGAAAAACCAAATTAGTTAAACCAATTTCCCTTACTTTGTTACCCAAAGAGATAAAACAAATAGAAAATACAAAAAAAAGAAAGAATTTATTTATTCAAATTATTTTACCATTAGTAATTAAAGAAAATAATAAGATCAAATCAGATCGAAATAAACTTTTTAGTATTTTGAATAAAAGTAAGAATACAAAAAGTGAAAAAAATTGGCTAAACACTAAATTCAAACAATACGGTGTATTAAATAAAGATTTATCGACATTAAAAGTCAGAATGGATGAAGTTCCAGTTTCTATGGCTATTGCGCAGGCTGCAAAAGAAACAGGATGGGGAACATCAAGGTTTGCGCAAGAGGGAAATGCATTATTTGGTCAATGGACTTGGACCGGAAAAGGAATAAGACCTGCTGGAGCTGATGATGATAGTACTCACAAGGTCATGAAATTTAAAGTTTTGCAAGCTTCTGTAAAAGCATATCAAAGAAACTTAAATACACATTCAACCTATAGAGATTTTAGAAGTGCAAGAGCTGAATTTAGAGAAAAGGGCAAAAAACTTGATAGTATGATTCTCTCTGAATACTTAGATAAATATGCTGAAACTGGAAAAGAGTATGTTGCGATTTTACAAAAAATAATAATACAAAATAATTTAAATGATTTTGACGATGCAAAATTATTACCTTCTAGCATTGATTTAGAAAGTCTAATTTAATTTTGTTTAACAGAGAATTGAATTCCAAACCATCTCCAAATACCCCCATCATTCAAAGAACAATTAATTCTACCTCTACGAAATAAAAATTTATCTCTAAAAATTATACTTAATTTATTTTTGTTAATATTAATTTTAGACTTTTCCCATTTATTTCCTTCGTCTGAAAAACAATTAATATTATTTAAATTTTTCTGATTCTCAAAAAATTCTACAGAAAAATTTGGTGGATTATTATCAATTAAATATTTTTCTTGAGGATATAAATTTTTATATTGTAGTGGATGTAGATTAATTAAAAACTCAAATCTTTTTAAGTCCCCATATTTTTCATTAATCGGAAATCTAGGCAACTCGTATTGATTTTTATTATTATCTATTACACCAGAGTGCTGACCAAAAGAAAATTTAAAATTTTTAGCTATATGATTTTTGATAAAATTACTGTACTCACCAAACGGATAAGAAAAAAAAATAGGATTATATCCAATGTTTTTAATAAAAGTTTTTGTTGCAATATCAATGTCTTTTATAAAATCTTCATTTTTTAAATCTACCAAATAATCATGTGTATGAGAATGATTTCCAATATATGCAATAGATTCTTTTTCTAATTCTCTTATTTGTTTCCAAGTCATGTATCCGTTTTTCCCAACAGCCTCAGTTGAAACAAAAAGAATGAATGGAATTTTTTCTTTTTTTAAATAAGGCCAAGCAATATTATAAAAAGAAGAAAATGCATCATCTATAGTAATAAGTATTTTTTTTTCCATTTTTTTTAAATGAAAATTACTTTCTAAATTTTTTGGGTCATAAAAATCATATTCTAATTTTTTTATAATTTGAATGTGTTTTTTGAAAACATCCATTTGAATATTAGTTGATGGATACTTATCCTCATCAAATCTATGATACATCAATGAAAGAATACCCATATC
>MDTC01035785.1_pt1 | contig 10271 bp, 10 predicted proteins | sample 811181 | NCBI WGS metagenome assembly MDTC01 (sample SAMN05326644, study PRJNA326480) | marine metagenome | isolation source: seawater | place: Pacific Ocean: North | collected 2011
GACGATCCGCAAATTCATTTAGCCCTGCTCGCTTACATGTCGGATCTGGACTTTATGTCCACCTCAATGATGCCTCACGGCAAAATCTCGCGCCGCGACAATATCCAAGGTGCAAGCCTGGATCACGCAATTTGGTTTCATCGCCCCTTTCGCGCCGACGAGTGGCTGCTGTTTGCTAAAGAATCTCCTAATGCCAGCGGCGCGCGCGGTTTCGTACGCGGGCATTTTTTCAATCGCCAAGGCCAACTTGTCGCAACGGCGGCCCAAGAGTGTCTGATCAGACCTCAGGGTGATTTGCGAGCCGCGTTAACAGCGGCCACCACTGCGTCGTAGTCGAGACCGCTCAGATCAGAAACTAAGTGTTACAGCGCTTCGAGAATCGCCTCTGCCGCGCTGACCTCTAATTTGCCGGGCGCTTCGACCGAAAGTTTGGTCACGGTGCCGTTCTCTACGATCATGGCGTAACGTTGGGAGCGCTGTCCCAAGCCAAAACCACTGCCATCCATGGTTAACCCTAACGCTGCCGTCAAGTCACCATTACCGTCCGCCAACATCAGCAATTCATCAGCGTTCTTATTCTGTCCCCACGCATCCATAACAAAAGCGTCGTTCACAGAAACACAGGCGATGGTATCTACTCCTTTGGCTTTGATGCTGTTGGCATGCACAACATAGCCGGGTAAATGTGCCATAGAGCAGGTCGGAGTAAAGGCACCGGGCACTGCAAAAAGCACAACTTTTTTACCGGCAAATATGTCCTCAGTGCTCATCGGGGTCGGCTTGCCATCCTGCATGCTGTGCAAAGTGGCCGCTGGTATCTTGTCACCTTCTTGAATGCTCATCGTTGTCTCCTAGATTTAAACCGGAACATGGTGTGAATCGGCGCAGCTACGATTGTCGTCGCCTGACAAGACCGCGTCAATAAACCGTCACCGAGTCAGCGCCATGCAAATTCTGGCTGCTCAAAATGCGCAACACGTGTTACCTGGTTCATCAGGCAAACTTCTCGAAACTGATAAATCAGCGCGGCGGTCGGTGTCGCTATGGCATCCTCCCCAACCGGCATGCGCAATACTGGGTGATCGCTGGTGTCCGTATAACTGAGCCGAGGCGCGTCGCTGCGACAGAATTCGCTGAGCGGAATCCTATGCACGCTGGCGACCTCTGCTGGGTCGCAGCGCGTAACTAGGCCCGCACCACCCCAGACGACAACCGGGGTCATAGCAAATCCCGAGCGCGTCACAAAGTCGTCCAGACAACCCAAAACATTTGTTTCCGCCAACTCAACGCCCACTTCTTCGCTCATTTCGCGGAGGGCTGCTTCTACCAAGGTCTCTCCAGCTTCCAAACGCCCGCCGGGGAATGCCCACTGACCTGGATGATGCCGAAGCGATTCCGAGCGCCTGGTTAATAGCAATGCCGCCTGATCCGACCACGCGCGTTGGTCGCGGATGCCGGGAATATCCGCCCCCGGACCCACATCGGTAAGCACAACCGCCACCGCCGCCGCTCGCAACCCGGTCGACTCCGCGCGTCGAACAGAGAACTGCTCTAAGCGCTCGGCAACTATTGAACGTAAATCGTCATTACAGACGAAGCTCTGCATAAACAAATCCCTAACTCCCAGCGTTGATTCTGACCTCCACAGCTGCTGAGGTATAGTGCCAAGATGGGTAACAAAAACATTTTCGGTAATCCGCTAAGCGCGGTTATTCCAGCGCTGTTAAGCGTACTCATGTGGTCTACAGTTGCCAGTGGTTTCAAGCTCGGACTCGCGATATTCGCGGTCGAGCAATTACTGCTTCTCGGTACAAGCATGTCTTGGCTGATATTTTTTTGCTATGCCGCGTCTAAGCGCCAGTTATCCTTAGCGGCCGAAGATCGAAAACTCGCTTGCTTACTTGGGCTCATTAACCCTACCGCCTACTACCTTATCCTGTTCGCAGCCTACGACCGCTTGCCTGCGCATATTGCGCAACCGATAAATTACACTTGGGCTCTTACCTTAGCAGTTTTGGCCGTTCCGGTACTTGGCCAGCGGCTCAGCAGACGCACCTTTGCAGGTATTCTCATCAGTTACTTGGGCGTCGTAATATTGGTCATAACAACCCCGGGAGAGGCTGGTCAGATAGATGCCTTGGGCATCGCTTTGGCACTGGTGAGCACCCTCCTGTGGGCGGGTTACTGGCTACTTAACGCCCGCAGCCGCGCTCAACCCGCAAGCATAATGTTCTGGAGTTTCAGTATGGCGCTGCCGTTAATTGTCGCCATTTGCTGGTATGGGCCGGGGCTCCCCAACATGAATGCCACTGCATTAGGCTATGCAATATGGATCGGGGCGGTTGAAATGGGGATCACCTTTTTGCTCTGGCAACGGGCTCTGCAACGCGCGCGCAGCAGCGCAAAGATCGCCCAGCTTATTTTCATAGCGCCGTTTTTATCTTTACTGCTCATCCATCTATTACTGGATGAAGCGATCAGCCTATGGGCACTACCCGCCCTCGTCATTATCGTTTCGGGCTTGGTCGTCGGTCAGCGAGAACAATCGGCCAGCACCCCCGAAAACAAACAATCCGCCACGACCGAGCCCTAAGGTTAGTTTGATTATTCGCCGCGAAACTGGGGTTTACGTTTCTCGACAAAGGCCCGCATCCCCTCTTGACCATCTACCGAGGCCACTTGGCTGGCGATGGCGCGCGCTTCCAGTTCCATTTGCGTTTCCAGACTTTGACTAAAACTGGCATCTAAAAGCTGCTTAACCTGGGCGTACGCCTGAGTAGGACCCGTCGCCATTCGTTCTGCCATCGCCTGTGCCGCGGCTAAGGCTTCACCAGTGGCGACGACTTGATTGACCACTCCCCAATCCAGCGCTTCCTGGGCTTTTAACACCCTATTTGTAAGCATCAACTCACGAGTACGCCGATCGCCAATTTTGCGCGGCATAAAATACGTCGAGCTGCCATCCGGCGACAAGCCCGCATTGGTGTAGGCCATGGTGAACACCGTCTGTTCTTCAGCAATCGCCAAGTCCGCAGCCATGGCCAAAGAAAATCCGGCGCCCGCCGCTGTGCCATTGACCGCTGCTATTACCGGTGCCCGATTGCGGCTGAGCCTAGATAGAGCCAAGTGCAGGTCGCCCGTCATCTGCAAAATCAGAGTTCGCGCCTGATCACCTGCAGCCACAAATTCGCCCAAGTCACCACCGGCACAAAAGGCTTTGCCGATGCCCGTAAGAACGATCGAACGCACGCTGCTGTCGGCGTCAACGCGCAACGCAACATGATGTAACTCTTTCGCCATAGCAGGCGACATGGCATTTAATGAATCCGGCCGATTTAGCGTAACCGTCGCTACACCTGAAGCGACGTCAAAATTCAGTGTCTGATAATCCATCTCTGTCCTCGCTTAATTCTCTAGACGCTCTAGCGTAGCGCTGACAACCTTCAGGTCAACTTATTGCTCACGACTTTGGCTTAACTTAAATGGCACAACTCGCTAAGCTTCACTACTTGACTACGTACCGAGGACCCTATGGACATTGATCTCAATAGCGACGATCTGAAATTCCAAACGACTGTTCGTGAGTTTCTTGCCGCCAACGACTATGTTGCCGGCAGCGACTACAACGAATGGCGCATGAACTGGTTTCGCCTTGCTCGAGCCCAAGGCGGTTGGGATGTACCAAAGTGGCCAGAAAAATTCGGTGGTCCAGGGTGGACCCCAACCCAGCATTACATCTGGGAGCAAGAAACCGCGCGAGCTCAAACACCATGGGATTTGCCATTCGGTCTCTCCATGCTCGCCCCTGTGCTCATGAACTACGGCAACGAGGAACAGCAACAGCGGTTTTTGCCGGATATTCGCGACCGTAAAGTAAATTGGTGTCAAGGTTACTCGGAACCCAATGCGGGTTCGGATTTAGCCAACCTTAAAACCAAAGCAGAGCTGTCTGCAGACGGCAGCCACTATGTGGTGAACGGCACTAAAATATGGACCACATTGGCACATATTGCCGACTGGATTTTTTGTCTGACCCGCACCGACGACAGCGGCAAGAAACAAAACGGCGTTACGTTCTTGCTCATACCCATGAAGCAAGAGGGCATTGAAGTAAAACCCATAATCACCCTGGGCGGCGCCCACTCGGTGAATATGGTGTACCTGACCGATGTAAAAGTGCCCGTAGAAAATAGAGTGGGCGAAGAAGGTAAGGCTTGGACGTACGCAAAAGGCCTTTTGGCCCACGAGCGCACCGGGCTTGCGGGCATTTCGCGCTCCTTGGTGGCGTTGGAAAAACTGCGTAAGCAAGCCGGCAGCGTCACCCGCGGCAATGGCAGCTTGCTGGACGACCCGAGCTATCGAATGAAGTTAGCCGAACTTGAAGTAGAACTCATGGCAACAGAATTTACCGAATTGCGCTCATTAGCCAGCGCTGCATCTGGTGCAGAGCCAGGTCCGGAGTCCTCTATTCTGAAACTAAAGGGCACCGAGATTCAACAGCGGGTGCAGAAACTCACGGTGGAAGCAGGCGGCATCTATTCTGCGGCCTGGGGAGCGACACCCGTGGGCCACACGTTTGCCCACGGCGGTATGTCAGGATATCTAGCGAGCCGTGCCTACACCATTTACGGCGGCGCGTCCGAAGTGCAAAGAGATGTCATCGCGAAAAATGTTTTGGGGTTAAAGAAATGAATTTCGACTTATCTCCAGAACAACAACTGCTCAGTGACAGTGTAGAAAGATTTGTTGCCGACCAATATCCTCTGGATCAACGCCAACTCACTGTTCTGTCTGAGCAGGGATTCAGCAGTGAACACTGGCAATCCATGGCTGAACTTGGCTGGCTGGGTGCAAATATTCCGGAGCAGCATCAGGGTTTTGGCGGCACGCAAGCCGACACTATGGTGCTCATGGAGCAATTCGGTAAAGGTCTAGTGTTGGAACCATTCTTCGCCAGCGCCGTGCTCGCTGCGAGCGCTCTAAAATACGGTGGCGACGACGCGCAACAGAGCGAGTGGCTGCCTAAAATCGCCGATGGCAGTAGGCAGTTGACCCTCGCCTACGCCGAAGAGCAGGGCCGTTTCGATTTACATGATGTAGTCACCAGAGCAGAACTGGGCGACCGCGGCTATGTGCTTAATGGGCGCAAAAGCATGGTGCTGCACGCAGCCAGCGCCGACGCAATTATTGTCAGTGCGCGTACCGAAGGAGCACAAACGGAAAAGACTGGAATTGAATTATTTTTGGTGGACACAAAGGCCGAAGGTGTCACCGTCCACGATTTTCCAACCGTAGACGGCCTGCGCGCGGCCGAGATCGAGTTCGTGAACGTTGTCGTCGATGTTAAGGACAAGCTCGCATGCCCAGATGGCGGCTTTAAAATACTGACCCGCGTCGCCATCGACGGCATCTTAGCGTTGGCGGCAGAGGCAGTTGGCGCAATGGAGGTGTTGTACAAAGATACGGTCGCATACACCCAAGAGCGCGAACAATTTGATCGACCGCTATCGGACTTCCAAGTGTTGCAGCACCGGATGGTGGACATGTTCATGGAGTATGAGCAATGCAAGTCCATGCTATACCGGGCGACCCTAGAGGTGGTCCAGCAAGGTGACGCCGCCCAACGCACGGTGCACGCACTGAAATACCTCATAGGCAAAAATGGCATTTTCATTGGTGAAAACGCTGTGCAGCTGCACGGGGGCATGGGCATGACCGAAGAGTTGCGCGTGGCGCATTACTTTAAACGCTTGCTGGTGATCGACGCTCAGTTCGGCAATCACGACTACCACTTGGCTCAATTCGCCGGATAACTCATGACTGCACGCTGGTATCGAGATCCGCTAGTCACGTTTTGCGCCGTTGGACTGCTGCTATTTATCATCGCTGGCGGCATCGGCGACGATGAGCAATCGAACATTGACGTGCGCACCCAAGATATAACGCGCTTGGCGCAACAATGGTCACTGCAAATGCGCAGAGAACCGAGCGCCGGAGAACTCGACGGCCTCGTAGATCAATACATTAAGGAAGAAATTTACTACCGCGAAGCGCTACGGTTGGGTCTGGATAAAGACGACACAATTGTGCGGCGGCGTATGTTGCAAAAGCTAACATTCCTCACTGAGGATCTGGCCGTTAGTGGCGTACCCGAACGCGCTGTGCTGGAAAACTATCACCAACAAAACAGCGTTAATTATGCCCAGCCCGAGCGTTATAGCTTCCAACATCGCTATTTTTCGACCGATCGTCGCACCGACGCCGAACACGTCGCCAAGCGCGCGCTTACTGATACGGATCTCAACGGGGATCCTTTCATGCTGCAAAAGCAATACGCACAACGCTCTGAGCGAGAGGTTGGCGATTTGTTTGGCAGAGAATTTGCTGCAGCGCTGACAACATTAAGTGCTAGCGAAACGTGGCAGGGGCCCTTGCGCTCCGCCTACGGTTGGCATGTGGTACAGCTAAGCCGCGTAACACCCAGCCGAATACTGCAGTTTGCTGAAGTACAAGACCGCGTGCTCGCAGATTGGCAACAGGCCCAACGACAGGCGGCCAATGCGGAATACTATCGTTCGCTACGCGATCGTTATCGTGTCCAAATGCCCGCGCCAGCAACCACAGCGCCCTAGGTCGTCATCATGGTACGAACACTTTGGGCTCTGTTATTAGTCGCTTGCGGCACATTCGTCGCCGCCGACGAGGTTCGACCCGCTTATCTACAAATTACAGACCTGACCCGTGCCGCCGAATCACCACTGTATGAGGTGCTGTGGAAACAGCCCGTTGTGGAAAACAGACGCTTACCTATTGAACCGATATTTGATCCAACCTGCGATCTGCAACCACTGGGTCCACCCAGCGTTACCGCCAATGCATTGGTACAACGATGGCAGGCGCCGTGCCCACTCAGTGACTCTGTTGTCGCTATAAAAGGGCTCTCTACCTCTCTTACCGACGTCATGGTCCGTGTCGTCGACCGCCGCGGTGACTATGAAAATTTCATACTAAGACCAGCTGCGCCGAGTCTTGATTTGAGCGCAGATGAGGCGCCGTCAGTGAGTTATCTAGTGATCGGGGTTGAGCATCTGGTGCTCGGCTTGGATCACGTGCTCTTCGTCATAGGCCTAGTGCTTTTCATTCGAGCGCCATTGATGCTGTTGAAAACCGTAACGGCATTCACTATTGCTCACAGCATCACCCTTGCGCTGTCGATCTTTAACATTGTTAGCCTACCCCAAGCGCCCGTCGAGGCTGTAATTGCTCTATCCATCGTCTTTCTGGCACGCGAGCTTGCTCATGAAGAACAACAGCGATCCGTTCTGACTCGTGGTCAGCCCTGGCTTATGGCCTTCGCGTTTGGTTTGCTCCATGGACTGGGTTTCGCCGGCGCGCTGAATGACATTGGACTGCCCGAAGACGCCATTGGTATGAGCCTGCTGCTGTTCAATGTGGGCATCGAAATCGGTCAATTACTCATCATCGCACTGCTTTTGATGGTCGCGCGAGTGTGGCATCTAATCACCAAACACTTAAACTACACCGAAGTACACCTCTACAGGGGCGCTGCTTTTGGCATGGGTATTTTAGCCAGTTATTGGACAATCGATCGAACGCTCGTTCTGCTCTAACCGCTGCAAAAATTCAACACACAGGGGACCGCATGAAATTTTCGCCACTTTACTTACTATCACTGGCTGCAGGCACATTGTTATTGTTAGGTTGCGCGCCGCAGCCTGAGAAACCCTTTACCGATACGTTCCGTGAAGCCCTAGAGACCGCTGTACCGGGAGACATCATTGAGATTCCGGCAGGGACCTTCAGTTTTAAACGCTCCCTCATTCTAAACACCGACAACGTCACGCTGCGCGGAGCGGGCATGGCGCAATCCATTCTGAGTTTCAAAGGTCAGGTCGCCGGCGCTGAGGGGCTGTCGGTAAACGCCAGCAATTTCCTAATCGAAGACCTTGCCATTGAAGACACCATTGGTGACGCACTAAAAATAAACGAAGGTGACAACATCACCGTTCGTCGTGTACGCACAGAATGGACGAATGGCCCCGATACCGAGAACGGCGCTTATGGGATTTATCCCGTCCAAACCACAAATGTATTGCTGGAAGACAACGTTGCTATTGGCGCATCGGATGCCGGCATCTACGTGGGACAATCTCGTCAGGTGATCGTGCGTAACAACAGAGCCGAATATAACGTGGCGGGTATAGAAGTTGAGAACACCATCGGCGCCGATGTTTACAACAATACCGCCAACAACAATACCGGAGGTATTTTGGTGTTCAATATGCCGAGTATTCCACAACGCGGCTACGCCACCCGAGTTTTTGATAACGACGTTCACAGCAACAACACCGAAAATTTTGCGATTGCAGGCACCGCCGTATCGGGCGTTCCGACGGGCTCCGGCATTATGGTCAATTCCAACGATCAGGTCGAAATTTTCAACAACCGCATCACCAACAACAACACCGCAAACATCGTTATCTCCAGCTACTTCAGTGCCAATTTTGCAGGGCAGAGAGAACTCGCCGCGGAATTTGACCCGTATCCAGAACAAATAATGATCTACGACAATTCTTTTGAGGGCGGCGGCACCGCCCCAGGACTGGACTATCTTACCCAGCTGCGCAACGCGCTATACGGTGAACAAGGCGCGTTTCCAGACATTCTCTGGGACGGTATCGTAAACCCTGAAAACGACGGCAAGATACCCGCAGTTTGTATCGACAATGGCGACGCTGAGCTTCTGAGCATTGATGCAGGCAATGAATTCGCTAACGCCGGAGTCGATATGCAACGGCACAATTGCAGCCTACCCAAACTTCAGCCTATCGAATTAGCGGGGATTTAATCATTGCATTCCATGGGGAGCATGATGTCCGCGCTGCTAGGCGCGCTTCTGTTGATCATTACCGGCTGCGGCATAGGCGAGGTCAGCCACTACGAGGCTGACCAGTATCCACGCAAATTGTCGGAATGGGGCCTGATCCAACAGCAAGGCAATACTCTTGTTGTAAATCCAAGCACCACGGTTTACGCCCTAAACACGGCATTATTCTCCGATTACGCGCAGAAACTGCGGACGATATACATTCCACAGGGACAGGCCGCGACCTATCACCCAGTGAACACGTTTGACTTCCCCGTCGGCAGTATCATCACCAAGACCTTCTTTTACCCTCTAAACGCTGATCAAATCCTGCTGACGGATGCGTCTTGGTCCGGAGACCCTCGCGACATAGATATACGCAAGCACCGCCTGGTGGAGACTCGACTACTGGTAAAACAGGCTGACGGTTGGGACGCACTGCCCTACGTCTGGTCCGGCGATGACGCCAATCTCACCCTTACCGGCGATTTGCAACAATTCGCCTTGGACTCTGGCGATACGTTAAATTACTTGGTGCCCAGTAAAAACCAATGCGCGTCTTGCCACGCAACTAATCACACCGACGGCAAACTATTGCCCATCGGACCAAAGGCGCGGCATCTTAACCGAGCCCATCCGGTCAATGGCATGAACCAACTCGACCACTGGCGGAGCAATGGCCGATTGCAGCACGCGGTGCTGCCATTTCCTGCAAACGCAGCGATGGACGACGCAGACGCGAGTTTGGCGCACCGAGCACGTTCTTATCTGGACATCAACTGCGGGCATTGCCACAACCCCAATGGAGCAGCAGACACCTCTGGATTGCTATTGGACTATGCAGATCACCCGTCCGACAAAATGGGCTTTTGCAAGCCGCCTATCGCCGCTGGCAGCGGGTCAGGAGGCCGGCTCTACTCAATCGTTCCTGGACACGCAAATCAATCTATACTGTCCTTTCGCTTGGGCACGACCAAACCCGCAGCGATGATGCCAGAGCTGGGCCGAGCAGTGACACATAGCGAGGGGGTGACGCTCATTAATGAGTGGATCAACAGCTTATCCGGAGAATGTCTCTAGTGGCTCTCATTGACCTTGAGGCGCCGCTCGTATGCCCCAGAGAGCGGGTGCGCGAATCCTGGATCGACTACAACGGCCATCTAAACATGGCCTACTACAACGTTATTTTCGACCACGGTGTCGACCATTTTTTTGACTTGCTCAATGTTGGCGCAGCGTACGCCTCAACCGGTGCAGGTTCCTGTTTCACCCTAGAGGTGCATGTGCATTATGTGCAGGAGTTGAAGCTTGGGGACGAAGTAGAAGTTCGCCTACAGCTCTTAGATTTCGACCACAAACGGCTGCATTTCTATCAAGAAATGTA
>MDTC01137573.1_pt1 | contig 10271 bp, 8 predicted proteins | sample 811181 | NCBI WGS metagenome assembly MDTC01 (sample SAMN05326644, study PRJNA326480) | marine metagenome | isolation source: seawater | place: Pacific Ocean: North | collected 2011
AAAGAGAGCTTCCATTTAACCTGGATAACTTACCTCTTATTTTTACTCCCTTTAGAAAAAAGGTTGAAAAAAATTCAAAAATTAGAAACGAAATAAGAGAACTACCAACAATTAAAAAGGCTATTTTAAACACTGATCTTAAATTTTTATCAAAAATTGAGGTTAACGATATAATTAATCACTCAAACACTGCTTATCCTTTTGAAGGTGGTGAGAGAAATGCTTTAAAGAGACTAAAATCCTATTTGTGGGAATCTCATAACATTGCTAAATACAAGGAGACTAGAAATGGTCTTATTGGCACTGAATATTCATCAAAATTTTCTGCATATTTATCAACAGGTTCTATATCACCAGTCACCATTTATCATGAGATCAAAAAGTTTGAAAAAGAGGTTAAAAAAAATTCCTCAACTTACTGGCTGATTTTTGAATTAATGTGGAGAGAATTTTTTAGATATGTAACGAAAAAGGGCAAAAAAAATATTTTTATGATCAATGGAATAAATGGAAATATTTTTAATAAAAATTTTAATTCTGATATAAAACTTTTCAAGAAATGGTGTAATGGTGAAACAGGTCAGGAATTTATTGACGCAAATATGATCGAGCTAAATTCAACTGGATTTATGAGTAACAGAGGGAGACAAAATGTAGCTAGTTACTTAATTAATGACCTAGACTTAAACTGGACATGGGGTGCTGCATATTTTGAAAGTAAGTTGATTGATTATGATGTTTCAAGTAACTGGTGTAATTGGATGTATATGGCTGGAGTAGGAAATAATGTACGAAACTGGGCATTTAACCCTTCTAAACAGTCTGAAATGTATGATAAAGTTGGAAAATTCAGATCTCTGTGGTTAAATAAAAAAATTGGGCAACAAATTATAGACTTTTAGAGTATAAATAGATTACAGAGAAATTTTTTCTCAAAAAAACGATTTAAAATATAGTTATGTTTAAATTTATGAAGCTTTTTAGGCCATTAGAATTAGTACTCTTAGTACTCGTTCTGATAACTATTGTGGTTTCTGAAATATTTTTCTTTAATGATGAACCGTTAAAGGCAGTATTTTTAGGTCTATGGGCTCCAACTATTCTTCTTTTTATTTTGGTTTTTAACCAAAAGAAGAAAGATTTGTAGAAGTAAACTAACTATGTCTGAGATTATAACTGATAATTTTGTACTTATCTGGGCAGGTATTGTTACCGTTTCATTTGTTGTTTGGATAGTCCTTACTGCAAGAGAGATGAACGATATTGTCGACAAAAGAGAAAAAAAATGAACGCACATATTGCAAGCCTATGTAATGCTATCATATTTATTACTATTGGTGGTTGGGGTTATTTTGAATCTGGATCACCCACTTCATTAATACCTGTTGTAATAGGAGTTATACTAGTTTTACTTAATAAAGGAATTAAAAATCAGAATAAAATTATTTCTCACATCGCTGTAATTGTAACAATTTTAGGTTTTGCTCTGTTAATGCCACTCATGAGAGCAATTGAAGATGGTAGAACCGATGCAGTATTAAGGATTTTGATAATGCTTAGTTCAACAGTTTATGCAATGATTTTCTTTGTCAAAAGTTTTATCGAGGCAAGAAGAAAGTAATTTATATAAAAAGTGATCAGAATTTACTTTCTTTTTCTGCTTATATTAACTTACTCAGAATTATTGATAGCACAAGATGACACAGTAAAATGGGTTGCATCATGGGGAGACGATATAAATGGAAATGGTAAATCTAATAACCCATACAAAACAATTCAAAAAGCTTTAAGCGAACTGGACTCAGGGACAATTCTTTTTAGGGTAACTGAAAATATTGATACATTCAGAGAAGAAGTTTTAATTGATGGAAAACAAAATATTACAATTCGTGGACATGGACCTGGTAACCAATTTGTAATTTTTGACGGGACATCTGATTTGAGTGATTTTATTTGGACAGATCAAGGTAACAATATTTTTAAAACAACGATTGATACAATAATTTGGCAATTATTTTTGGATGGTGAAGAAATGGTGATGGCAAGATGGCCTAATGCACAGTTTACTGATAAGTCCATATATTCTTGGGATACTTGGGCACAAGGAGATGAAAGTTTGAGTTCAAACGGAACAGTAGTAGTTGATAGTGAATTTCATGATATGTCAACTTTATCAGGAGCTCTAGATACAGCTCACGCTATACTTAATCTTGGATCATTTAGAACATGGAATAGTAAGATCGATCATACACAAGAAAATAGCTTCACTTATGACAGGAGTATTCCAGATGCTCAATATAAAGATAAACATCATTACTTCTTCGTTGAGGGTGACTTTGATTTATTAGATACAATTAACGAATGGTACCATAACCCACAAACTGGAGAGCTATGGGTGATGACTGACGGTACAAATCCAAACGAATTAGAAGTAAAAGGAAAGACTTCAACTTATTCTATAAATATTAAAAATTCAAATAATATCACAATAGAAAATTTATTTTTCTTCTCCTCAACAATTAAAGTTGCCTCAAGTGAAAACATTATAATCCAAGATTGTAATTTTGCGTTTCCATCCACTTCTAAAAGAATGATTGGTGATTTAGGAACACCAGATGCTACATCAATCGGAATTAGTGGTGCATCAAACAAAGTAAATAATAGTATTTTCAGAAGAAATCTTTTTTCATATACAGACGGAGATGCTATAAGAGTTTATGGTGACAACAACAGAATTGAAAATAATATTTTTCAGTATATTGATTATTCCGTTTCAGAACTTCCAGGATTGATGGTTTCGTTTTATATAAATGGAGATAAAAATATTTTTACAAAAAATTCAATAAACAATGTACAAGCATCAGCTACCTTAACTCCAGGTGAAAGAAGTGAGTTTTCATATAATAAGGTAACAAAAACTGGAGCATTACAGTCTGATGGATCAGTATTTCAAGGAACAAGAAATTATGTTGCAGACTCTAAAGTTCACCACAATTACATCTATAATACACCTAAACTTGCACTTCGATACGATGCTCCTGGTGATGATCCCTTAGCTGCAGGTCAGAGGGGAAAAATGTATAATAATGTTGCAATTAATACTAGCGGTATAATGGTAAAGGGTGATTACCACTACATTGCTAATAATACAGTAATTGGAAGCTATAAAAACGGTATGATTATACTTGATGAGGAAAATTCTAACTCAAATACATATACTCGAAACAATCTAGTTGACAAACTTTCTGGTCACAGAAGCATTAGTAATTATGAAGACAAAGACGGAGATGGATTTCCTGACTACCCTATTCCAGGAACCTCATCTAATAATTGGAATGGATGGGATTCAGTTAAAACTAATTATAATGACGAACTTAGTATTGACAATACCATTTATAGCTTAATTGATAGTTTAACCTTAATGCCTTTAGAAGGATCTCCTTTAATTGATGGAGGTAAATTTATAGATTCGATTCCTCAAGAAGTGGTTGGTACATCTCCTGACATAGGTGCTTACGAGTACGGTGGTGAATTATGGGAAGCTGGAGTTGAAGGTTGGTTTGCGAGACATTACCCTTGGTCTTTTATGAAAAATATACCTGAAACAATTTTAAAATCTTCAAATTCAAACTTGTATGAAGACTCAACAATTATAGAAATAACTGTTAAGCTTATAAATGGAGCGCATAATGAGGATATTATAATAAATATTGATACAATTAATAAAATAGGATTTGCTAACTACGGTAGAGATTGGATAATTATTTACAATAATGATACATTATATAATCCTAATAAAGATTTAATTTGGTTAAAAGGAGAGGATTCAATTACATTAAATATTCACCCAGTAAGTGATAATATATACGAGAAAGATGAAAGCTTAATAGCAGGTGTAAGTGGTATTTCAGCCATAAGTAGAGTTATACCGTTAAGTACAGGAATTTACGGAACTTTATATGATGATGATCCTATGCCAACAGCTTCCGCATCATTTAGTATTGATTCTATATCTGAAAATTCTGAGACAAAAAATATTAAACTAATGCTTAGTAATCCTTCAAAATTTGATATTAAGCTAGATTTATCAGTGGAAGACAGCCCATTTGTTCCTGAAGATCTTGCAGAGAATAAAAAAGACTTCTTACTAGATGTCGATACCCTAGTATTTCCTGCACTCAGTACAGAACAAGATTTTAATATAACTTCTATTCAGGATGATGAAATCGAGGGTAATGAACTTGCTGTCATAAATATTGAGTCAGAAAAAGATTCAATATATCTATCAGTATCTGTAGTTATAATTGATGATGAACAGACACTACCAAGCGTTAATCTCTCAGTTTCTCCTTCAGAAATTTTTGAAGATGGTGGTATTACGACTGTTTCAGCTTCTCTTAGTGCAACATATAACAAGAACGTGACTGTAAATTTATCAATGAGTGGAACAGCATCAGGAGATAGCACTGATTATATTTTAGACTCCCAAACCATTATAATTCTGGCTGGAGATACAATTGGGAGTACAACAATCTCTGCAGTTCAAGATGCTGATGATGAAGGTAACGAGACCATAATTTTAGATATAGATAGTGTTACAAACGGAACAGAAAATGGTGTACAACAAAAAATTATTACAATAATTGACGATGACAACAAAACACCGACACCAAGCGTTACTCTTTTAGTTAGTCCAGATACTATACCTGAGTTTGATGGATTATCAACAATATATGCTATTCTTAGCTCAGTATCGAACGAAAATGTGACCGTTTCTTTGTCATCTAGTGGGACGGCAACAGGTGAAGGTGTAGATTACAAATTGAGTTCTAAAATAATAACTATTAATGCTGGTGATTCCTCAGGTACTTCAACAGTCTCAACAGTTAAAGATAATATTGAAGAAAATGATGAAACAATAATATTAGATATCATAAGCGTAATAAATGGAAATGAAAACGGTATTCAGCAAAAATATATTACAATAATAGATGATGATAAACCATTACCTTTGCAAATTGAAAATAAACAAATTCTAGAAAGAATATTTCCAAACCCAGCTAATAACAAGATTAAAATCAATTCTAATAAAACATTAAACATCAAAAATATTACTTTCATTGACTTTGAAGGAAAAATATTTAAACCAAAAAATGTATATATAAATAGTTCATTCACTGATGTTGATATATCCAATCTTAAAAATGGCATATATATACTTAATATTGAGCTTGATAAAGAAGTATTAAAGGTTAAAGTTGTAATTGATAGATAATGCTTATCTTAAACCAAGATGAGAAAAATTATTATTGATACAGACACTGCTACAGACGATGCAATAGCTATTATAATGGCTCTCAAGTGTAAAGACTTTAATGTTTTAGGTATTACAACTGTTGCTGGTAATGTTAATATTGTCCAAGCAAGTTCAAATGCTCTGTATACCTCTGAGCTCTGTGGTTTTAAAATTCCGGTTTACCAAGGTGCATCCTCTCCTCTAAAAAGAAAACTTGAAACTTCTAAATTCTTTCATGGTAAAGATGGTCTCGGAGATACGGGTCCTTATAAACCTAAATCTAAAATAAGAAAAAGTTATGCAGCTGATAGAATAATCTCATTTCTAAAGAAAAATCCAAATGAAATTGAAATAATAGCAATTGGGCCACTTACCAATATAGCAGAGGTTTACAAAAAAGATCCAAAATCATTTAAACTTATCAAAAATCTATATATAATGGGTGGAATTGGAGAAGGAAAAGGAAACATAACAGAATTTGCGGAGTTTAATTTTTGGGTAGATCCTGATGCAGCAGATATAGTTTTAAACACAACTATAAATATTAAAGTTATTGCCTGGGATGTGACCCAATTGTATGGTTTCCTTGACAAGGAGAATTTTGCAGAACTTCAAAAAATTAATAATAAAATTTCAAATTTTGCCCTTAATATACAAAGAAGAGGCCTCAAATATTATCAAAAGAAGTATAAGGAAAATAAAATTGATTTAGCAGATCCCCTAGCTATGGCAGTGATGATTGATGATAGTGAAACACTCTATAAGAAATGTAAAATAAAAATTATTCTTGATGGAGAAAAAAGAGGGAGAGATACTTATAAATTCACTGATTCAGGTAATGTTAAACTTGCAATACAAGTTTCAAGATCTAATTTTTTAAAAATATTAAAATCAAGTCTTGAAAAATGAAAATTTTAAATTTTGGTTCTATAAATAAAGATTATGTTTATTCAGTAAATGAGTTTGTTAGTCCAGGAGAAACTATTCAAACTTCAAATTTAAAAACATTCATAGGAGGAAAAGGATTAAATCAAAGTGTAGCAATAGCTCAAGCTGGTTCTGAAGTTTTTCATGCGGGAAACATAAATATCAAAGATGATTATATTAAAAAAGAATTGATTAAATGGAATGTTAATATTGATTATATGGAGGAGGTGGATGAGAGTACTGGCCATGCAATAATACAAGTAAATAGAAGTGGAGAAAATTCAATTATTATTCATGGCGGTGCAAACCGAGTTTTTGAATCGGATCAAATAGATAAAGTATTAGAAAATTTCAATCAGGAAGATATTTTACTTATCCAAAATGAAATAAATAAAATACCGGAAATAATAGAGAAAGCAAAAAATAGAGGAATGACAATATTTTTTAATCCCGCTCCTATGACAAAAGAGGTTTTAAAATATCCACTCAGTTTAGTAGATTATCTTATTGTAAATGAAAGTGAAGCAAAAAAACTATCAAAAAATAAAATTGATTTTGATGAAATAATTTTTGATTTAAAAAGAAAGTATTCAAACACATCCGTTTTGCTAACCCTTGGAGAAAAGGGATCTATTTATTCTAATAGAAATGAATATTTTAAATGTGAAGCGGTGAACGTAAATGCTGTAGATTCTACGGCAGCTGGAGATACCTTTATAGGTTATTTTATAAGTTGCTTATCTAAAAAAAAAGAAATAAAAGATTGTTTATTAATCGCATCTAAAGCTGCGTCAATTTGTGTAACAAAAAAAGGTGGAGCAATTTCAATACCTAACCATAAATTTGTTATTTGAGGAATTATCAAAATTTGACTTAAATAAATAGAAAAATAAAAAACATTTATTCAATTAAATTCTAACTGTAATAAATATTACTCATTAGTTTGATCATCAACCCAATCAAATACTTTCTTTAATGTTTCGGTTACTCTTGATAAAGGTTTTTCTCTAATTTTTTTTTCTTCTTTTGCAATCATTATAAATAGTCCATCAAGTGCTTTTCTGGTAACATAATCATCTAAATCAGGATCAACTTTTTGGATCAAAGGAATTTTGTTATATCTATTTACAACGTTTGACCAATGTTTCGTTGCATTCACTTTTTATAATGAAATTTCAATAGGAGGGAGAAATTTTTTATATAGAGAGTCAAAAGTATTTATTTTTAAATAGTCTGTGGCTTCATCTTCTTTTCCTTTAACTATATTTATAGCATCCTTAATTGTCATATTTTTTATAGCTTGTATGATTAATGGTTTAGCTTCTGTTGCTGCATTTTCTGCTGCCCTATTAATAAATAAAATTGCATCATCAACTAATTTATTTAAACCCAACGATCTTAGTCTATCTTCAATTTTTTTTGCATCTGGAGGAAATGGAATTTTGATTTCTTGATTTTGTAAATATCCATCAGTCTTTGATACAATATCGACAGAATTATTTATTCCATTATTTAGAGCCTCTTTCAAGGCTTTAGCTGCATCATCTTCAGTAATGGTTGGTATACTTTCAGAGGTTTTATTTAAATTATTTTTTAGATTTTGAGCTTTTTTTTTTAATATTTTTAATGACTGAGCATCCACAGAAAATGAAATTGAAATATATAAAATTAAAAAGAAAGTATATTTTATCATTATCACTAACTTGGTTTGGTTATAAAATCTTTTCACTAATAAATTAACTATGATTAAAACGCTAAATACAAAATAAATAATGACAGAAAATTTGAGAAGCTCGTTCTATTCTAAAATTGAACTAGAGTGCTTCATTTTTCCTCTCGATGAATGTATTAACTCCGTTACTGTTTTTTACTAAATCAAATGCATCAAATAACTCCCCTATTGCAGTATAGGATTTATAAGATAATTTATCTCCATCTATTGAAATTACCTGAAATAACTGTTTATTATTTCCTATTCTGTCCCTCAAAGCCTCATACTGTTCCCATCCAGGCTTAACTTTATACATTTTACCACCGCTTACAGATACAACATATACTGTACCTGTCGCATCTTTAACATTCTGACCTGAGAGAAGATTCTGTTCATAAGGCTGAACCCTACCTCTAGTATATGTATGATCATGTCCTTGTAAAACAATATCTATTTTGTATTTATCGAAAATTGGTTTCCAAAGTAATCTTAGTGTAGAGTTATCTCTACCTCTTGATGCAGAAAAAATTGGATGATGAAAAGTTGCAACTGTCCATTTATTAGGATTGTCTTTCAACACCTCCTCAAGCCATTGAGTCTGTTCATCGATCATCATATTACTATTCAAAGCAATAAATCTAACACCCTGATAGTCAATATAATAGTTTGTTTCTTCAATACCATCAACTCCATTGTCTGGTAGGGTAAATTGTTTATTCCATTGTACAGATAATCTCCTTATATTTTTATCTATATCTTGCTGTACGAACGGGTTGTATTCATGATTCCCGGGAACCATCATTGAGGGTAGTGTACTATGAATATATCCTCCAGCCATAAACCACTCGTGCCATTGATGTTCGTCGTGTGCATCATCTATTAAATCACCAGCATGAATGATAAAGCTTGCATCCGGAGCTTTTCTAAATCCTTCTCTTATAAGTCTTGACCAAAGTTCCAATACATAATTTTGCGCATCACCAACATATAAAAAAGAAAAAGGTGCATCTTTTTTTTGAGCTGTTTTAAACTGTATCCATTCACTCCAGATCTTACCATCGCCAACCCTGTAAGCATAGACTGTATTAGGTTCTAAATCTTGAAATGTTAAAGAATGGTAGTTATGATTAAGATCAATAAACGTATTATTTTTAGGGTTTGATCTGTCGTAATAACTGACTACATCTTCATAATTTAAATTTTCAGTTGTTGCCTTAAAAGTTTTTGCCCTTGAAATAAAAGCTGGATTTGCATGAGATTTTGCAATTTCTCCATATGCTACCCTAACATCTTTACTTGTTCTCCAAGTTACACTTATAGTTGTAGCTGGATCCTTTGAAAAATTTAAAACAATATGATCGGGGTGCTTACCAGGCTTACTCCAATTTTTAACAAATTCGGGTTTTACATATTTCCTTTGTGCTTGAGTTAACACAGGTAACAAAAAGAGAAATAAGATAAAAATATTTTTCATTGACAAAACAAAATTAATTAATAAGAAATGGATTATTTTAAAATTAATGAGAAATTAACCTAAATATTTAAATTTTTCCATTCTTTTGAAGATGGCCAGGATTATAAGACCAAATAAAACTCCAGAAGCAATCAGAACAACACTAACAAGGCCTGTAGCTGCAAAAGAAAGCCTCAATAGAATTGTTGAAATAATAAATCCAGTATTCCTTATCAGCTGAGAGTATCTTTCAGTGTATCTAAAAGATATAAGTAAAATAAATACATCAACTAAGATTAAAATAGTAAAGAAATCAACAAAAAATAAATAATTAATATCTTGGCCTTGACCATTACCCAAAACTGCTGAGTCAAACCATGAATAAAAACTCCAGAAAGCAAGTGCTAATAGTGTAGGAACCAATACCAAAGAAATTAATTTTTTTTGTGATATGAATTTTTTTAATCTTGCATCGGGCTTAAGAGTTTTGGGTTTACCAGCAGTTGTCTTAAAAAGAAAAATTAAAAAAAACACTACAAGTATGCCACTCAAATCATAGAGTAACTGCACATTATTTTCATCTGAGAAAAAAGGAACATCCAGATTCACAAGTGGAAAGTCTTTAAATATTTTTCTAATTAATATTAGAGATATAATCTCATACTCTTTAACTACTGTTACAGTAAATGAGTTTGGAAGATAATAGATTAGTAGGTAAGCTTCGTATACTAAAATAAAAGAAAATGGTGTATATAATGCTGATATTGGATCTAGAAGAAGTGTGTTATTAAAGTCAAAAGCTATATATCTGTATTTATTAAGGTATATAAGGATAAGATGAAAAATAAAACCACCTGTTGCTAGGATAAGTATATATTTTTCGA
>MDTC01010323.1_pt1 | contig 10270 bp, 11 predicted proteins | sample 811181 | NCBI WGS metagenome assembly MDTC01 (sample SAMN05326644, study PRJNA326480) | marine metagenome | isolation source: seawater | place: Pacific Ocean: North | collected 2011
AAATTTTTGATATCTTATATTTTAATCAAAATATAAAAAATATAGAAATATTTAATTTTTTTAAAAATTTAAATAAATCTGAAAACAAAGTTACTATTAATAATATAAGAAATTTAACTATCTAGCTTTTAATTAATATTCAATATATCTAAATAATCACTGGTTTTAATTGGGTCTTTGTTTTCAATACGGTTATGAGAGCCTGTCAACTTTAATACTTGCTCAATTGAATATGTATTTTTTAGTTTATCATCAAAAATTTTAGTTAAATATGCTGGTAACAAATTCAAAATTTTTGGATAAATTAAAACACTTTTTCCAAGTAAATAAGACGTAAATATAACTGAACTATAAGCCCCAATAATGACGTTAGAAGAATGAATTACATTATTTAAATTTTCAATCGCTACCCCTTTTGGAAGGATGTCTTTATTAATATATCTCATATTTGATGGGTGAGGACAATATACAATATTCAAATCATAATTAAGTAAGTCTTTCATAGTCGAAATTTCTAAATCAAAATAATGCGAATTCAAAAATTTTCCTTCATTTGTTTGTCCTCCAACGATAAGTACATCGTATTGTATTTTTAAAGATTTTTTCCATATTTTTTCATTCCTAAAGAATATTTGTTTATTGTCATAATGTAATAAATTATTATTTATGGGATCTGGATGTAGAAGACCTGGACATAAATTTACATAACAATTCTTATAATTTTTTTGCATGCTATAAGCTTCTAATACTTCATAATATTCACCTAGGGTGACTGAGGTAATACCGTGTAAAAACTCAACTTGCTTAATATTTTCTTTTATCGCACACAATCTATAAAATTCGGTTAGCCGATTATTACATGTAAAGTGAAAAATTAAATCAATTTTATTACGCAAAAACGACTTGACTACACAGCTAATGAGCAAAGTTATATATCCATTATTAAGTGCATTCCAGATGTCTTTAAAGCTAATATTCAAAAGTGATTTAACTGCAAGAATTTGCATTTCAGAAAGTCTATTTTTACGCTTAAAAACATCTACAAAAATTAGATTCAAGTTAGAGTCATTTTTTATTTTGTGATAATTTTGAACTGCTTTTTTCATTAGATCAATAGAAACTCCTCTGTCGCTAGAATATAATATCAAGGCATTTCTTTTGCTACGATCAAGCTTATCGTTCAAATTGGTTTTATTTAAATTTAATGTTGCTTTGTTAATATCTTTCAATAAAAAATTTTTTTTATGAGAAGGAACATTTGTATGTATTCTGCTTAAATAAAAGTTCCAAATTTTTTGTATAATTATTAATTCATTCATTAGTTTATTTCTTACTAATCTACCTGCCCAAGGGGCATTTTTTAAATTACTTTATTAGTCACTCTCCATCACTATCAAATAAATAATAATATAATAAAAGACTTTATACTTTACAACTTTTGATACTTGTATTTACCTTTGTTGACCAATTCAATTAAGTTGATTAATTTTTCATCTGAAATTGGTTCCCAGTATTTAGCGAGTTTATTGTTTTGAGGAATTCCGTCATATACACTGAGTTTTTTATCAAAAATCAGTCGTAATGCCTTGCCTGCCAAGATTGCACTTTCCTTATAAACTTTTAATCTTATAGAATTATAATCAGAGTTAGATGAAAACTCGTACTCATCAGTTAAAATTATATTTCCCTCATCATAACCTTCGGTCATAAAATGAGCTGTATTTCCAATTTTATCATTATTAAGTAGTGCCCACTCTACAACAGAACATCCGCGATAATATGGTAAAATACCTGGGTGTATGTTTACAGCTCCATATTTTGGTGTTTCTAATATATTTTTCTTTAATTTTCTTGGTGTACCAGCATTAAGTATTACATCAACAGATAAAAAATTAATTAAATTAAGCGTTTCTTCGTCATTATGATTATTTACAAAATAAAAGGGTATCATCGAACTTGCCATTTGATAAATATTTTCATTTATTTTATCAATTTCTATAAATTTTTCCCCAGTACGCTCTATCCATATTCTTCTATTCTTGTTTGTAATTTTTTTTGAGTCACAAATCACAACAATATCTTTAAATTTACAATTTAGTAAACTGTCAATAAACAATGTCAGCATTGGTGAGTCAATTGTAGTAAACAGACAAATTTTAAATTTATCTCTCATTTTTCAACTTATCTTTAAAATTAAAAATTTAATATCATTAAAAAAATATTTTACTTCTTTAATGATAAAAAAAATAATATTTTTATTTTCTTTTTCCAAATAATATCTAAAGACTTTCATATTTATTTTTTTGGATTTGGTTTAAGCGTTCAATTTTATCAAAAGGTAAACGACAATTAGGTGCATTTTTAGGTAGTGAAGAAATGACTCTTTTATTAACTGCAAGTGCCACAACCATAGCATAAGTTTCACATCCAACAACTACATCAGACCAAGCCAGTAAACCTGGTAAGCTTTTTTTTTTTTCAATATAAATATCTGATAAACTTAAAGAGCTCACCCATTGATCATACTTATCTAAGGGATCTGAAGGGTGAGGTTTTAAAATAATTGAAATGTTCTCTCCTAAATTTAGATTAGGTATAGATTTTATAAAAAAATCTAATGCTTGAAATTCACCTGCTTTCCCAATATTAGCCCAAGGATCGCGTAAAGGTTCTAATAAATAAAGTACATTTGTTACATCTTTATGATTAACAACATTATAATTTAAAACTTCATCAATCTGAGACCTGATATAATCATTTCTTTGCTCAACAATTTCAATATTAGGAAAACATCGTTTTGCCTCTAAATATGCATACTTATCTGACACCCAAATTATATCTGGTAAAACCTCTGTATTATCTCGAACAAACCTTTCTCTATAATCTACATAATGATCTAAAACAGAAATTGACTTAATGAAATTATTTTTAGCAAACACTCTAGCGTTATGTTCTAACGAACTAGACCAACCCGAACCAGTCAATAATAGTTCAGCACCTATTAAAACATCTTCTAAAGAAATAATTTTTAAGTTAGGAATTTTAACCCGAAATAATTTTGCCGCAGGTCCCTCAAGGCAAAATTTACACTGAATAATGTTTAATAGACCAGTTTTTAGCCATGCTAAAATCTGAGATGCAGCACCTGCATCATGTGCAACTATTGCAATATTTTTGTTATTAGTTTTGATCATAGTTTGAATTTAGCATAATGAACCATATTGTAAGGTTTGTTATTTACTAATTCATGATTTTTTCTTATGCCGTCTTGTATCATACCCGTCTTTTTAAAAATTTTTATCATTCCTTTGTTGCATGAAAGTGTTCCACCAGTTACCTTTCGAATAAAACTTTTTTTCAAAAGATAATTCATCACTAAACTCCATGCTTCCTCTCCTAAACCATGACCCCAAAAATTTTTTTTACCAATTAGAATGCCTATATCAGCTGTTTTATGATTTTTAAAAAAATGCACTGTCATTGTGCCTATTCTCTCTTCACTTTCTTTAAGAGAAATTAAAAGAAAAATATCACCTTCACTCTTAATTGAATTAAAATAAGCTTTACACGTTTTTTTACAATGTTTCATAAAACGTTGATTGCTAAATTTTGTAATATTTTTATCATTCAACCATGAAACATAATCATCATCAATATCGCTTGATTTAAAATTCCTAATCACAACTTTCTCACCTGTTATTTGAAATATTAAATTTTTTTTTGGAAGTTTTTTCATACTATTTTAACTGATCAATATTACTCCATATTTTATAAAAAGATTTAATTATAAGGTCAATATCTTTGTCATTCAAATCATAACGACACATTTCAAAACCCAAATAAGTTTCATCGTTAAGTCTTTCTGCAACTGGGCAAATACCTTTTGAATAGTTTATATTTTTACGAGCAAAATCTGCTGTCCAAGGAAATCCTTTTGAGCCAAAAGCAATTTTCTTTTGATACATTGGAATAAGATGAATATTTTGATAAGAGGTTGCCACTTCTACTCCTTCCGCACGTAAAGCTTCAGCAATTTTAAACTTACTACAGCCCAGTTTTTCAACATCTAAAACTAATGGATAAATATAATAAATATGTGAACAATCATCCTTAATAACTGGTGTTTTTAAACCTTTTAAATCAGATAATCCCTCTGACAAACGATTACCAATTCTTTCTCTTGATTGAGCGAACCCTTTAAGTTTTTTTAACTGCTCAATACCAATTGCGCTTTCAATTTCTCCAAGTCGGAAATTATAGCCAACCATATTGTTTAATTTTTTAACACCTTTGTCCTCAACAACAACTTCTGCATGATTTCTTATTAATTGTAAACGTTCTGCTAAATTATCTTCATTTGTTACAATTATTCCACCTTCACCAGTGTGAATGTGTTTATGATAATTTAAACTATATCCACCAATATCACCTAAAGTGCCAGCATATTTTCCTTTATAAATAGCACCTGGAGCCTGAGCTGTGTCTGAGATAATTTTTAAATTATGTTTATCTGCTATTTTACGAAGAGCATTCATGTCAGCTGAATGACCAAAAATATCTATTGCCATAATAGCTTTGGTATATGGAGTTATATTTGCTTCAACAGAAACTGGATCTAAATTAAATGTGTCTTCTTCAATATCTGCAAAGACAGGGATTGCATTCCAATGAAGTATAGCTGTTGCACTCGCAGTCATTGTCCATGGGCTAACAATAATTTCGTCTCCTGGTTCAATATCTAACGCACCTACAGCCGCTATTAAACCTGATGTCCAAGAATTAACTGTAATTGCATGTTTTACTTTAAAATATTCAGCTGCCATTTTTTCAAATTCTTGAACTTTAGTTCCGCCATAAAAATCTTTATGCCAAACTCCAAGAAACTTTGACAAAACGCCTGAGCGCAATACTTTATCAACAGCTAAACGTTCTTCTTCTCCTAAAGTATTATAAGGAGCAAATTTATTACTAATCGTTTTTGGGCCACCATTAATTGCAAGCTTTTCTTCTACTTTTTTCATCAGATTTTATTCACTATCTTTATTTAACAAAGTTATTTTTGATAAATCAAAACAAATCTTATGTGCTTCACAAGCTTCTTTTCCTGTACACAATAGTTTTTCACCTTTAATTACAGCATTGTATATATTTTTTGCTGAAGAAACCATTGCTTCTAAATATTTACCTTCATAATATTGATCTTTTTCAAGATTTTTGTAACCTTTAAATCTTAGATTATTTGTTATCTTCCTTGATGACCAACTTAAACCACCATCTCGCATAGTTTTAGTTTTTTTTGAACCAATTATCTCAAGTTCAAAAAGAGCATATTCTGAAGCATGAGCCGCCACTAAATGCACTGGTATACCTGAATTTGTATTTAATAATGCTGTAACAGTAGGGTCATCATCAAAATAATCATTAACAGCTGAAATAGCTGTAACTATTTTAAGTGAACCAAAAAGATAAATTAAGAGGTCAATCATATGCGATCCATTGTTTAAAACGCCTTTATTGTAATAACCAACAACTGAACGAACTTCTCCAAAATCTCCTGTAGCAATATCATTTCTCAACTCAATCACCTTTGGATCCCACCGTCTTGTATGGTTTACAGCTAACAACACACCCTCTTGATCACACATATTTTTAATATCGACTGCATCATTATATGTCTTTGCAAGTGGCTTCTCACAAAAAATTAGTTTTGGTTTTAACTTTAAAGCCTCAACGACATTTTTATGATGAAATGAAGTTGGCGAACAAATACTAATAACGTCAAAATCTAATTTAGAAGACTCGATTTCCCTCATATTTAAAAACTCATGCTCAATCGACCAATTTGTTGCAAATTGTTGAAGTTTTTTTCTATCTGGATCAACACAAGCACTAATATCGAACTTACCATGACATTTATAGGCACCAGCATGTGTAGAAGGTAAACCGTCTTGATCAATATCAAAACCTCCAGCAATATTACCACAACCAACTATAAGAGTTTTTAAATAAACACTGGTCATTATTAATTAAAGGCTTATTTTATTTCCCACATTTATTAATATTAGGCAACTATATCTTTTTTTTTTATATTTCTAACATTAAATAGTGCCCACAAAATTTTAATATTTGAATACAGTCTATTTCCAAAACGAGAAGCATCACTTCTATCATATATTTTTACAGGTATTTGATAAATTTTAAAACCTAATTTGTAACTAGAAATACACAATTCTGTTCCAATTGAGTCGTATGAGGAAAAATAACCAAATCTTTTATATACTTCTACACTATAACCTTTCAGTCCACACAGTGGATCCTTGATTCCCCATTTAAATTTAGATACCCATGAAAAAATGTATTCTGATACTCTTTGAAATTTATTTCTGACTCCAATAACTACATCGTAACCATTATCTATCAACATTATAATTTTTTTAATCATGTTTGCATCATGTTGTCCGTCAGCATCAAATGTAATTATAATTTTACAACCTAATTCATTTGCTTTCATAAAGCCGCTATTAAGAGCTCTATCATAACCTTTGTTACTTTTGTGGTTGATAACTATAGCACCTGCTTCACGGGCTTTTTTTTCTGTATGGTCTATTGATCCATCATTTACAACAATCACTTTTCCATACTCCTTAACAGATTTTACTTCATCATAAATTGTAAACTCTTCATTAAATGCTGGCATTACTATCGCTACTTTATGTTTGTCCACTTTAAACAATCTCCAGATTTAACATTTTTTACGAGTTTTTTACCAATTACTTTTTCTAATTCATGTGGAGGAATTGCATCTGTAGGACATGGCCTAAGAAATTCAAGATCGTTCTCACCTATTATATCTCCAACTGATAAATCTTTTTTTACACGAATAGCTCTTCTTTGAAGAACAACTGTTTCTATTTCGTTATCTTCTACTTTTTTGATTTCTGCACCTAGTGATTTTTCTAATTCCCTTGTCCTATCAACCATATCCTTCCATGTTTCAAAATTCATTGAAAATTTATGATCTGGACCTTCCCTATTTGTGTCATCCGTAAAATGTTTTTCTATAACACGTGCGCCTAATGTAACTGCACCAAGTACTGTTGCATGCCCCGGTGTATGATCAGAGAGTCCTAAAATAATATCTGGAAACTTTCTGCCATACTCTTTTAAAACATTTAGATTTATGTACTTAAAATTTTCCAAAGATGCGGTATAGTTAGTATTACATTGCATCAACACAATGTCGCTAGTTTGATTTGATAATGTTTTTACAGCTAAATCAACTTCATTTTGAGTTGATGCCCCTGTAGCCAATATTACAGGTTTATTCTTAGAGGCAATATAGTCGATTATTCCTAGCCATGTAATATCACCAGAACCAATCTTATAAGCACTTAAAAAATCATTTACTTTATCAACCAATTCATATGAATATGGTGAAGTAAGAAAAGTAATTCCAGCTTTATTACAAGTTTCTTTTAATATAGGTGTCCAGTCAGGATTAATTGATGCATCTTTATAAACGTCAAATACACTTTTTTTCCAACTTGATTGATGTGATTGCTGTGCACCTAAAGCCTTAAATCCTTGGTCACTTACAATAGTACCTGCTTTAAAATGTTGAAATTTAGCAGCATCAGCACCAGCTTCTGCACATAAATTAATCAAATCCTTTGCTCGTTCTAAATCTCCATCATGATTAGCTGCAACATCTGCAATAAAATAGGTAGGATGATTGTATCCGATGAATTTATTTTCAATTTTAATAGTTTTCATTTTAATCCTTACTTTTTTTATATTTCTTTAAATTTTCATCATATCGATTTTTTATTAACTTCATTGAATTTTGGATATTAGAATGTTCATATACTAAATCGGAATTAAGCTTACTGTTATCTAATGCCATATTTTTTGGTCTAGTCGCTTTAAACTTCATAGTATCAACACTAACTTTATTTATATTATGGCAAGATAATTTAAATATTTCAGCCATTTTTTTTCCAAATTCATATTTAGAGATACTATCATTACTCCCACAATGGTATATTCCAAAAATAGGATTATCGATGATTTTTTTAATTATTAAAGACAATTCATCAACTGTTAAAGGAGAAAAATAAACATCATGAAATAAGTTTAATTTTGTATTATTAATCAATCCTTCAAGAATCCATTCAACAAATGAGGTATCACCTTTGTTCTTCCATCCAATTATATTTGTCCTTAAAACTAAACCACCTTCAGTTGATTGTACAAATTTTTCTCCCATTTGTTTAGTTTTTGCATAAACATTAAGAGGATTTACAGGATCAGTTTCTCTGTAATATCCTAATTTTTTTCCGTCAAATACTGAGTCAGTTGAAATATAAATTAGCCTACCTTTTGTAGTGTTTATATAATTTGCAATAACCTTGGTTGCTTCAACATGAAGTGCTGTTGCTAAAGCAACATTTTCTTCACAGAAATCAACATTAACAATTGCTGCACAATTAATCACTAAATCTGGTTTAATTTTTTTTAACCATATATTAAGTAATTCAAAATCAGTTAGATCAAAACAATCCCATTTGATACTCTTTTCTTCAAGTCCTTTATTTCTTGAGGTTGCAAAGACCTCATGTGATTTTGATAAGAGAGATAAAAGAGCTGTGCCCAACATTCCACTAGCACCTGTGATACCTATTTTCATTTAAATAAACCTAAAATTATTTAAGTTGAAAAAATAGTTCAGCTCTTTTCCAATCATCTTCTGTATCAATATCGATTACTCTATAAGAAGGAATCTTCATTCCAACTCCATCAGTATGCATTTTTTTTAATCTTCTCCAAGCCTCTGCTTTTCCCCAATAAAATTGTCCTGAGTCATGAAAAGTTTCTTCTAAATCTTGGGTTCTAGACAGCTCATGTTCTGGATATAAAAATTCCATTTTTCCTTCCTTAGATTGTCTCATAGCTCGAAAAATAGAGTGAGGATATTCTGTAACTGGATAAACAAAACTCTCACTAGATGATTTAAGTAAATTAAATGATTTTACTAGATCGGATACCAGAATAAATGGACTACATGGATAAATACAACATGCATACTCAACACTTTGATACAATCTATCAATTTCTTTTACTGCATGAGATATTACAGGAACTGTAGGTGTCTCATCATCTGAAATATTGGAAGGCCTAATGAATGGAACAATAGCGCCATGCTGTTCTGCAATGTTTTTTATTTCATTATCATCTGTTGAAACAATAATATAATCAAATAACTGACTTTTTTTTGCTACCTGAATTGCCCAAGCTATCATAGGTTTACCATTAAATTTTTTTATATTTTTTCGTGGTATTCTTTTACTTCCTCCACGTGCAGGAATAATTGCTATAATCATAGTAGTCTAAAAAAATCAGGGAGTAATTTAATCATTTTTTTATATTCTTTTTATTTTTATGGTTTTTTTATACTAATTATTATTTAACCATTTTCGTAATTCAGATTTTTTCATCCAATCTATATTATTATCGCTACTATAATTAAATCCTTCAGGCACCTTTTTTCCATTTTTTATACGTAATTTGTCTTTAGCCCATTCATTAATCTGGGGTAAAATTTTATAATAACTAGAGTATTCATAAGTTGAATCGGCGTCATCACTTCCAATCATTTGTTCGTGTAATTTTTCACCAGGACGAATACCTATAATTTTCTGCTTAGCATTTGGTGCTATTATTTTGGCAATATCTGTAACTTTCATAGAAGGAATTTTTTTAACATAAATTTCTCCACCTTCCATATTTCTAAAAGCATGCCATACTAACTCGACTCCTTGTTTAAGAGAAATCATGAAGCGAGTCATACGTTTGTCAGTGATTGGTAATTCTTTCTGATCTTTTAAAGTCATAAAAAAAGGAATTACGGAGCCTCGCGATCCCATCACATTGCCATATCTTACAACAGAAAAGGATGTTTTGTGAGCTTGCGCATAAGATGAATTACTTGATGTAAATAGTTTATCAGATGCTAATTTAGTTGCACCATAAAGATTAATTGGACTACTTGCTTTATCAGTTGAAAGAGCTACTGCTCTTTTAACTTTTTGATCAATACAAGCATCTATTAAATTCATAGCACCATTAATGTTAGTTTTTATACACTCAAATGGATTATATTCTGCACTGGAGACTATTTTAGTTGCTGCTGCATGTACAACAAAGTCTATTTTATGTAAAGCCCTGTGAAGTCGATCTTTGTCACGTACATCTCCAATAAAAAATCGAATCC
>MDTC01240024.1_pt1 | contig 10270 bp, 10 predicted proteins | sample 811181 | NCBI WGS metagenome assembly MDTC01 (sample SAMN05326644, study PRJNA326480) | marine metagenome | isolation source: seawater | place: Pacific Ocean: North | collected 2011
AGTTTCCACGCTATTTCAACCGCGCGATCCTCATTGCTGCGGTCTTTGGGATGATTCCACTCATCCGCTCGCTCCGCTTTCGCGGCTGGAAAGATCTGCAAATCGTGCCCAATCGCTGTGCTTCTATGGACATGATCGCAGGCATTCTGCTTGGTGCAGGCTTTCTGCTATTCATGGGCGCGGCCTTCCTCTACATGCGTCCTAGCCCGTTCGTAACGGAAGCCGAACCAGGATGGTCTTTCATCCCAGGCATCATTGTATCGGCTTTGGCTGTTGGGTTCCTGGAAGAATACTTCTTTCGCGGCGCCATGCTGGGCGTTTGCTTGCGCAAGATGCGAGTCTGGAGTGCGGTCTTTGTCACCTCGCTGATCTACGCAATCGTGCATTTCCTCAAGCCTGATCGACACATGGAACTGGGCAACATCGAATGGCACACAGGATTCAAACTGCTCGGCAGTGCCTTCGCGCGCTTGGGTGAAATGCAAAGTTTCTTAGCAGAATTCACTACTCTGTTGGTAGTCGGAGTGGTATTGGCGTTGGTGCGCCTACGCACTCGCTCTCTGTGGTTGGCCATCGGATTGCATGCAGGCTGGGTGTTTGGTCTCAAGTTGTTCGGCAAACTCACTGATAAGAGTGATGCCCTGCACGAATGGTCGCCCTGGATCGGCAACGATCTTAAAACCGGACTCATTCCGCTGGTCGTAGTTTTCTTCACTGGCGCTTTTGCCAGCTTATGGATCGATTTGAGTCGTAAACCCGTCCTTTCGGAACAGCGTGAAGACGCCTGACATATTTCGAGATGAAGATCCTAACTTATTTCAGCGAAGCCACACAATTGATGGAGCCGTCGGATTTGGAAGAGCTTCTGACTCAAGCACGCGCCTTCAACACCGCTCACGGAATCTCCGGCTTACTGCTGTATCAATCACGCTGCTTCCTCCAAACTCTTGAAGGCAATGCTGACGTGATTGATACCCTCTATCAACGCATCAAAGCCGACAAGCGCCACTGCAACCTAAAGCTGCTCTTTGATCAGCCCCTACAAGAACGCTGTTTTCAAAACTGGAGCATGGGGTTTCACCTGCCTAACGATCACCTATTTAAGCAACGAAAAGGTTACCTCGATGTATTAGGCACTGACATTGCCACCGAGATTGATCTTGCTGAAGAAATGACATTCACTATGGTGAGCTTGTTCAAACAATACGTGCGTAATGCCACCACTGCCATTTAATACCACCCATGGTGCCTACTAAAGCCTCTGGTGTGCCAGTCGCCTGTGTTCGCGTCGCTATTGATGGCTCCCAAGATCTAGAGTTTGACTACCGGATTCCAGAAGCCATTGCGTCCAAGCTAGCCATCGGTTCGCGTGTCACCGTGCCACTGCGCAATCGCGAAACGCAGGGCACGATTATCGACTTTATTGATCACGAAGAACCGCCTCGCGGCTTGCGGGACGTGGCCGCACTAATTCACCAACGGCCAATCCTTACCCCAAATCTTCTCAAGCTTGGCACCTGGATGGCCGATTACTATGGCACGCATCGTGACGCTGCCTTGCGTGCCATGTTGCCTGAATCCGTGCGCTCAGACCAGCCACCATTCAAGACACGAAAGGTGGTTCGCATCACCGTTAGCCCAAGCACAGATGAACTAACTCAATTACGCAAACGCGCTCCACGCCAAGCCGACATCGTTGAGCAGATCCAGTTACTCAAAGAACCACTGCTTCTAAGCAAGATTAGCAATCCAACGGCAGCCAAAGCATTGGTCAGCAAAGGCTGGGCAGTGATTGAAGACCTGCGAGTGGAACGCAACCCTGACCATGGCGAGGAGTTTCTGCCCACCGATCCATTGCCGCTCAACGACGAGCAACAAGTCGCTCTCAAGGCCATTCTCAAAGCCATCGAAGAGCCCGATTTGCCACCCCTGCTGCTGCACGGCGTCACCGGCAGCGGAAAGACCGAGGTCTACTTACAGGCTGTCGCACGAGTCTTAGACCGCGACCAAACAGCCATCGTGTTGGTGCCCGAGATCTCGCTGACACCGCAGACTGTGGAGCGCTTCAAATCACGATTCGCAGACAAACAAGCCGAGATTGCCGTCCTACATAGTCACCTATCGCAAGGCGAGCGTTTTGATGAATGGCACAAGATCCATCGTGGTGATGCTAGGATTGTGATCGGCGCACGTAGTGCGATCTTTGCACCACTGGAAAACCTGGGATTGATCATTATTGATGAAGAACACGAATCGTCCTACAAGCAGGACACCATTCCCCGCTACCACGGTCGCGACCTCGCTGTGATGCGGTCGCGCTTGGAGCCTTGCGCCGTCTTGTTAGGAAGCGCCACGCCTTCGCTCGAATCTTATCAGAACACCAAACGCGATAAGTATCAACTCATTCATCTCACCCAACGCGCCGACGACTGCACTCTACCATTGATTCGCGTCATTGACATGCGCATGGAGAATCGCAAGCACAAGGGGCCGGCCATTCTCTCAGAAACGCTACGTCAAGAGATCGAAATTCGATTGGAAAAACACGAACAAGCAATCCTGTTCCTCAATCGCCGTGGTTACTCAAATTCCATGCAATGTTTGGAGTGTGGTCATGCCTGCGAATGTCAGCATTGCTCCACCACTCTAACCTACCACTTGGCCGAACAACGCCTCGTTTGCCACATCTGTGGCTATAAACAGATTGCTCCGAAGCGTTGTCCAAAGTGCAAATCCAACTCGGTCATGTATGCTGGCTTTGGCACCGAACGTGCCGAGGAAGTCATCGCCAAAGTCTTCCCGCGAATCCGCATGGCGCGCATTGATGCCGATGTCATGCAACGCAAGAATCGGCTCAAAGAAACGCTGCGCGATTTCAAAGCCCACAAGATCGATCTGCTCATCGGCACTCAGATGATCGCCAAAGGATTGCACTTTCCCAATGTGACCTTGGTAGGCATTCTAAACGCCGATCTTGGCCTCCACATGCCAGATTTCCGTGCCGGCGAACGCACCTTTCAGCTCCTGACCCAGGTCGCAGGCCGCGCAGGCCGCGGTGAACTCGAGGGCGAGGTTGTCATTCAAACCTTCACGCCTCAAAGCCCGTCCGTGCAGTTTGCTCGGCACCATGATTTCGAAGGTTACAGCGAGCAGGAACTTGACATCCGTCAACAGTTCAAGCTGCCGCCCTTCACCCACGCCTGCCTGATTCACGTGCGCTCACGCCATGAACGTCTTGCAGAATTCGCCTTGGAAAACCTCTGCCAGCGCCTACGTAAGGATCTCCCGCGAGGCATCATCATGGGCGAACCCAACCCATCCCCACTCGAGCGCGCCCAAGCCCAATTCCGGTTCCAAGTCATGTTGCGTGCCACCAGCGCCAAAACCATGATGCGGTACATCAGATCCGTCATGCGCACCATGACCTTTCCTGAAGAGACGCTGGTCCTGCTGGACATGGACGCCTACCAACTTTGCTAAGCTCCACCGCACCAATGCCATGAAGCTATTGCCTCGCACCTTCGTCATAAGTTTCGTGCTCTTGCTATCGATGCTTCACGCCGTCGAGATCCAACCTGATAAAGAACTATCATTCATCCAGAATTACTGTGTGGAATGCCACCAGGCTCCCAAACCCAAGAGCAAATTGGACCTCGCACCTTATACCTCTTCGGTAGATCGCCTGATCGAAGATGCCTTGGATTGGGAAGATCATTTGGTCCGCGTGCGCGAAGGCGACATGCCACCTGAAGACGACGATGTGCCGCAGCCATCGGAAGAGGAACGTTTGGCCTTTGTCGAATGGGTCGAAAACACCTTACGCACGGCGGCCGAGGCAGACGGTATTACGCCTGGTCCGCCGATCGTCCGTCGACTGAACCGTAGTGAGTACGCCGCCTCCGTGCGGCACCTGCTAGACATCCACTTCAATGCAGGCGAAGCCTTGCCAGATGACGGCGCGGGCGGCGAAGGCTTTGACAACGCCTCTGAAACGCTCTTCATCTCGCCGATTCATGCAGAGAAGTATCTAGACGCTGCACGGACCGCAGTGGAATACGCCTTCGCAGATACCCGCTCGAACAAACAATTTCTCGTCGCTAAACCAAACAATCAGACCACACCAAGAGAAGCGATACACAGAATTCTTGAGTACTTCTTACCTCGAGCATTCCGTCGCCCCGCATCGGATGGCGAACTTACCGATTACCTATCACTTTTCGACAGCGCCTATCAATCCGACCAGTCTTTTGCACATGCTACCCAACTGGTGCTCTCAGCCATCCTTGTATCGCCAAAGTTTCTCTTCATTGCAGAGTCCCCCAATCCTCTGCCCCACCCAGTTCCCATAACCGATCATGAACTAGCCACGCGGCTGGCCTACTTCCTATGGGGCTCCCCCCCAGACGACGAGTTGTTGAGCCTGGCAAACGAACAAAAGCTTCACCACCCAGGCACCTTGGAATCTCAAGTCACCCGTATGTTCGGAGGCCGACACAACGAACTCAAAGTGCGCAATTCCACCCAAAGCTTTGTCGAGCAGTGGCTCGGCACTCGAGCCTTGGGCCGGGAATTTAAACCCGACGCTTCCATCCGCGGCTACGACTCTGAACTCGAAGGTGGCATGAAATACGAGCCGGTGTTCTTTCTCAACGAAATCCTCACCAAGAACCGATCCTTGCTCGAGTTGATCGATGCTGACTACACTTACGCTAATCGTCGGCTGGCTCGACATTATGGTATCCGAGGCAAGTTTCGCGAACAACCTCGAAGGGTTGAGATTGAAAACCAACCACACCGCGGCGGCCTGTTAGGCATGGCTGCAGTGCTGGCCGTTTCGTCTCACCCGCATCGCACCAGCCCAGTCTTACGTGGCAAATGGATCATGGAGACCTTGTTAGGAGAAACACCACCACCGCCGCCTCCCAATGTGCCAGAGCTGGAAGAAGAAGCCAGCGATGAATCTCCCCGATCGCTGCGCGAACGCCTGGAGTTGCATCGCGCCAATCCCACCTGTGCCACCTGCCACGACCGCCTCGACCCCATGGGCTTCAGCCTTGAAAACTACGACGTCCTGGGTCGCTGGCGAGACGACGAAGGCGGGCATCCCATCGATGCAAGCGCTGCTCTGCCAGATGGCACCATCTTCTCCGGTCCACACGAACTGAAAGACCTCTTGCTGGAGCGGAAAGACCAGGTCATCCGACAGTTTGCCAAGAAAATGTTGGGCTACGCACTGTCGCGCGGGCTCACCTATGAAGACTACGGCCCCGTCGATAAACTTGTCAAAGACCTCAGAGAGCACGATTATGCATCGCACCACTTGATCCTGGGAATCGTTAAGAGCGTGCCATTTCGTTACAAAGCGGGTACTGACCTAAGCATCGGTGTTGAATAAGCAGTAGCTCCATCAATCATGAGTAGACCTCATTCAGCCCTGTCCCGTCGCACCTTCATTCGAGGAGCTGGAGCCTGTTTGGCATTGCCCTGGCTAGAAGCCATGACGCCAGCCGACGCCAAACCAGAGTCGACTCAAGGGCCCACCCGCCTAGGTATCCTCTTCATGCCAAACGGCGTCCGTGAGAATGAGTGGACGCCAACCGGCGAAGGCACCAATTTCAAATTCTCCAAGACGCTGAAACCGCTTAGTGCCTTCAAAGAACAGCTCCTCATTCCCACGAACCTTTGGAACCGAGCTGCCGACGTCGGTGACGGCCACTACGTCAAAACCTCTGGGTTTTTGACCTGCCAGACCATTGCAAAATCACTTGGCTACGACCTGAATAGCAATGGAACCTCAATGGACCAGGTTGCAGCGAAAGGCATCGCCAATCAGACACCCTTACCATCTCTTGAGCTCGCCATCAGCCCCGTCAGCATTGGCGTCGATCGCAATGTCGGTTACACGCGCGTCTACGGATCACACATCGCATGGAGTCGCCCTACTCGACCACTAGCACGAGAGATCAATCCACGCTTGGTCTTCGAACGTCTGTTTCGCTTGAGTAACCCTAACGCCAAAGACACACAGAACGACAGCCTGTTATTGGACCGAGTGTTAGGAGATGCCAAGCAGCTCAAACGCCAAATAGGCCGTGACGACCAATCAAGGATTGACGATTACTTAGACTCGGTGCGTTCGTTGGAACGACGGGTCGAGCAGGCCAAACAGCCCATTGGCAAGACCTGGACGCCAGCCGTCGACATGGATCCCGCCAACAAGCCCGAAGGTATTCCAGAAGCCCATGCCGATCATGTGCGCTTGATGTTAGACATGATCGCCTTAGCCTTTCAAACAGACTCAACTCGAGTCTGCACGTTCATGTTTGGCAATGCTGTCAGCAGCACCAACTTCTCCTTTCTTGATGGTGTTCGAGGTGGTCACCACGACATCTCACACCACGAGCGCAAAGAGAAGAAACTAGCCCAGTATCAGAAGATTACCCATTGGCATGTCGCCCAATTTGCCTACTTGTTAGACAAATTGCAAAAGATGCCTGAGGGCGAGAGTAACGTCCTCAACAACTCAATGATTCTCTTTGGATCTGGCTTACGCGATGGCAACAGCCACAGCCCACGCAATCTACCTATCGTAGTTGCAGGCAGCGCGGGCGGCCGCCTCAACTCGGGAAGGCACATTGTCTACGATAACAACACACCCCTGGCCAATCTCTATTGTTCTTTGTTGGAAGCTTTCGGAACGCCAGTCGATCGCTTTGGCGATAGTACCGAGCAGCTCCGAGACATACTCATGTAACCATCTTGCAGCCTCACCCGAGGAGCTTGCAGCCAGTTCAGCTCTGCGCTGCCGATGGAATACACATGGATCTACCGTGGACTTGATAGCGAAGTCATCTTCGATTGGCGCACCACTCGAAAGCGCAAGCATTTGCAGAGTTGGTTAGGTAAGAACTTTATAGGTATCCTCCAGAGCGATGACTACACCGCGTATGAGGGTTATGCCAGAATTTAAACCTTGAAGGGAAAGCAAGTGAAGCGAGCCAGTTATCTGGCCCACATACGACGGAAGTTCGAGAATGCCACGGAGTAGCACCCAAATATCGTAAAGTAGTTCCTGCGAATCATCGGAAAGCTCTAAGGACTCAAATCAGCCTTCCGAGAACTCAATACGGACGCCACCGCGAGGACCCGGGTGCGACAGAAAGATAGTTGTTCGTTGCTCAAGCTGTTAGAAAAAGCGATCAGGGATCTCCTCAACAAGAGAACTAGCATCCTGCCTAAAAGCCATTTTAGGCAAGCGCTACAGTATGCAAAAGGACAATGGACGGGGGGCGATCCATCTTGAACATGGAGAAATCGATGACAAATTGGCTGAGAATACGATCCGGCCAACGGCAGTGGGGAAGAAGAACTGCCTATTCATCAGCCACCCTGAAGCGGAAAAGCAGAGATCACTCATCTATACATTCCTGATCAGCGCCAAGGCTCAAAAAATCCAAACCTCGCCTAGCAGAACTTCAACGCAGTCTAAACGAATTCCTCATATCATCATCACACAATCTCTTCCCAGCCTAGCTACATTCTTCTTGATGGTCGGTGTGACAACTGCAATCACGATTGACTACGAGTATGATAAGCAAAGCCGCCTAACCAAAGTGGATTACGGCGACAGCAAAATCATCCATTACGCCTATGATGCGCCCGGAGCAACACACTTGATCGCGATGGTTCCGGCGACTTTGACCACGATGACAACACCGATCTTGTGGAATTCAAGGCCGGCACGGACCCGACCTTCGCGGGATCGTCGTTTAGCATTATTCAGGTCGCCATGCTCAGGACAGCAACGTGGGCATTGATTGGGCCTCTGTCCGTGGCAAACCCTACCAAGTGCAATACAAATCAGATCTCGAAACGGTAGAATGGAGCAACTTGGGAGGCGCGATCACGACTGCAGCTGCGACCTCAAGTGTTCGGGATGATTCTCTAATCGATTCGACCAAGCGGTTCTACCACCTGCTCCTCTAGGATTCCGAAGCCCCATAGCCGGAGCATTGGGCCTTCTCGAAGGTTGGATGCAATCGTCCCCTTGACCATTGACTGCGCGCGCCTAGCCTAAGGCTTAAGCGATTACTTGAATCTCGACGAAACCCAACATGAGCGACTTAGCCTGGAATAACCCGCCAACTTACTGCCCGCACCGCGATAACGCGGAGGGTGTGAAACTCAGGATCGCTTACAATGCTCTATACAGCAAAAGCGAGTTCATCAAAAAGAGCATCACGATCAAGGAAAGGGACAAGGCGATCCAAGAGGTCTTGGAATCCGATGACGTGAAGCACTGCCGAATCCGCCTTCGAAGCCAAGGGATTATTCACGCTCAGCTCAATCACCTGACCGTGAATCTTCTTGAGCCAAAGGGTCTCGATCTGACTAGCGACGAGATCCAAGAAATGAAAGCCGTCGCCAGTCAATGGGACAAGATTTGTAGGGAACACAACAAGGGGAACACCGACAGTCCAGAACGGGCCGTTAACAATCCACCTGCCTACAAACATCCAACCACCAAGGAAGAGGCGGTAAAGTTCCTGACCTGTGAGATTGTGTATGGAGGGAGCACCCAAGTGGTAAGCGACACCCACGTCTCGGGACTGACATTAGACGACTTTAGGTACCTGGAAGAGTCCGTCACGGTGGAGCGATTCCAAGAAATTCTAGAGGAAGTAGCGTCAGACACCGAGCCCGAATGGTCTGAAGTGTTCACACGACTAAACGATTTTGACGACGTAGGGCATTACGTTTCCTATAACACATCAGTCGAAGCGCCTTCGACGCAGCTGATGGGGTTCGTTTCGTCAGGGTTTGAGAAATGGCGTGACAGCAAATCCGAGGCTTCACGGCGAGTCTGTGAGGATTTCATCGATGAAGCGGGTTTGAGAAAGCCCATCATCGAGTGAGGGAGGGTCCGTTTGAAACGATGAAAGCACTCGCTGATCAAGTCAGTTTATCATAGACCACCATGGCCGTTCGCGTAGCGACGGCGCAGGCAACCACGAGCCCAGCAACCGCAAGGAAAAGAATCCAGCGCGGCACTCGCCTATTGCCCGTAAGCTCTGGCCTTGTGCCCAAGTAAATCAGAGACAGAGCCAATGCAGGCAGACCCAGCACGGTAAGTGCTTGAGCAAAGGCAATCAAATTGACGGTGCTGTCCGCGTCACGGAGATTGATCATGGCGATAATCATACCGCTCAACAATGCAGCCGTTGTGAGGGCGAGCGGCCAGCGATCTCCCAAACGGCTGCCTTTGCCAAGCGCGTCCGACATCACCGTGCCACCGATCAGCGAGTTGACGAGGAAAGAGCTAAACGCGCCCGCTAAAATGCCGACGCAGAAAATCACCTTAGCCCAGGCGCCAAACAGCGGCTGCAATTGCTGGGCAACGTCACCTACACTCTTCAGCACCACAGGATTTGGGCGGCCATAAAAGACCTTGGTCGCTGTCATCAGGATCACCGCAGTCACACCACCTAGCACACAGATACTCACCACCGAATCAAACAGACCCTTGCGAGCATCGCTCAGTTGCCAGCCTCGCTCCTTCACCAAATACGCCTGGTAGAATGCGCCACCCACGGAAAACGTGGTGCCAATCATGCCGATCATGGCAATGGTGTCAGGCGCCTTCTCGACCACGGGTGCGTAGCCACGTGGACTCAGCATCACGACAACGAAATTAACCAGAAAAGCGACCACCATCAGCCCAATCAACCACTTCATCAGCTTTTCGATGGAATCATAGAGGTAGCGTAAGCGATAGAGGCAGAAAATGACAAAGGCATTGAAGACCACCAGAATGCTCATGTGTGCCCATCCCTCAGCAAATGCAGATGACGGCCCAAACAACGGCACGAGACCAGAGACGATGGCGATGTTGTTCGAATACTGAAAGATCGCCACCAACCCAAACAGAATCAGGCCTACCACCACCGCCACCGGCCGGCCAAGCCTTGCCGCAAGTTGATCGCAAGGGCTGTCGTCGTAGATAATTCCGATACGGGCTGACAATGCCACCATGCCAATCATCAGCACAGTCGCCAAGGCTATGACTGCAATGGCAGGGTAACCGAACTGCGAGCCAACTTTGGAGCTGGTGAGGATGGATCCTGGGCCGAGGACGACTGCTGCCACAATGATCGCCGGGCCAAGGGAACTGAGTAAGCGTTTCATGATTTGAGTGCTTGGCGTGGATTGGTTGAGGTAAGTTGATCGATTGCTGCTAGAGACAGACTGAGTTCGTGGGCGAGATTCTCAC
>MDTC01253879.1_pt1 | contig 10270 bp, 11 predicted proteins | sample 811181 | NCBI WGS metagenome assembly MDTC01 (sample SAMN05326644, study PRJNA326480) | marine metagenome | isolation source: seawater | place: Pacific Ocean: North | collected 2011
TCGAGAATTTCCTTTTCTTCCTTTTCAAATATAGCTTTGTTTCTTTTGATAGATGTTGAAATAAATGAGCCCGATTTGTATTGAACTGGTCTTCTTGCTTCAGGTCTTTTACAAGAAAATAATACTAGTAAAAATGTAAAGGTTAAAAATAAATTAGGCTTCATTTAATTCTTTTATATAGCGCGGTAAGATACTAATAAATTCTTCAACGGTTTTAGATAATGTTTTTAAACTTTTGCCACCTGCAGCATTGGTGTGCCCACCTCCATTGAAATATTTTCTTGAAAAATCATTTACAGAAAAGGAGCCTTTACTTCGAAGCGATATTTTTATGATCTTTTCTTTTTTATTTTCAATAAAAATGATTGCAAAAATAACATCTTTCATTGATAAGGCGTAGTTGACGAAACCTTCGGTATCACCCTTTTTAAAATTATTATTATTTAATTCTTCTTGACTCATCGTGATGTAAGCCGTTTTGTATTTGGGAAGCTTAACCATATTGTTTAATGCAACTCCTAAAAGCTTTAATCGATCTGGGCTATTGGTATCGTAAATATTTTGATGAATGATCGAATTGGGAGCACCAGCTTCGATTAGATGGGCAATTACCCTATGGGTAGTGGCTGTTGTAGCTGGAAAACGAAAAGAACCCGTGTCGGTCATAATACCAACATATAACTGCGTGGCAATTTCTTTATTTAACAAGTTGAGACCACCCATAAACTCTATAAAATGATATACCATTTCTGAGGTTGAACTCATATCTACATCGCTGTAGGTTACAAAGGCGTAATCATCTGGTTCTTGGTGATGATCAATAAGTATAAAATTTGCTTTAGCTGCCGTTAATTCTGGTGCTAAATCTCCAGTTCGATTTAGGGCGTTAAAATCTAGTGTAAAAACAAGATTTGCTTCGCTAAGACATTTTTTTACGTTGTCTTTATCATACTCATAATTAATGACTGTTTGAGTTTCAGGAATCCATTTTAAGAATTCAGGAAAATCATTAGGCATTACCACGGTCACTTGGTGTTCTAATTGTTTTAAAAAATTAGCCAAGCCTAAACAAGACCCAATTGCGTCTCCGTCTGGGTTTTTATGCCCTACAATCACAATGTTGCATGTGTTGGCTAGGGCTTGTTTTAAAATGAAAATTTCCTCTGAATTCATAGAATGCGAATATACAATTTATTAGTCTTTACTTGTGGTAAATGATTTCAAATTGCATACTTTTGCAAAAAAATTATAAAAATGAGAACAGACAGAACATTTACTATGTTAAAGCCAGATAGTGTTGAAAAAGGAAACATTGGTGCTATACTTGAAAAAATTACAGCTTCCGGATTTAGAATCGTAGCTATGAAACTTACACAAATGACGACGGATGATGCAAAAGCTTTTTACGCTGTGCACAGTGAGCGTCCTTTTTTCGGGGAGTTAGTAGAATATATGACTCGTGGTCCTATCGTTGCTGCTATTCTTGAAAAAAATAATGCAGTAGAAGATTTCCGTACCTTGATTGGAGCTACCAATCCAACCGAGGCTGCAGAAGGTACGATTAGAAAACTATATGCTGCCTCTATTGGAGAAAATGCTGTTCACGGTAGTGATAGTGATGAAAATGCTGCTATTGAAGGCGCTTTTCATTTTTCAGCTAGAGAAATGTTTTAAAAAATATTTAAATAAATTAAAAGTGCCTTCCACAGGAAGGCACTTTTAATGCTATGATATATGGTTAACGAAGAATAATTTTATTAATTATTTCTTTCCCCATTTCTTCGTTAATCATCGCTATTATTTTTGTTTTTCCATAACTTAATTCTTCTCGTAAAACAGAAGAACTTAATTGAACGTAAAGCACTTGACTATCTAACTTTATTCCAGTGGTATATTTAGAAATAGCTTTACCCATTACCTTGTGCCATGCATCTCCAATTGAAACTTTGTCCAAGCCTTTTTGTAGTCTGTTGGTTTCTATAAAACCTTTTAATACATCACTCATTGAGTTTTGATCTCCTTTTCTTTTTCTCATTTTACAACTTAAATATTTTATACGATTGATGTATTTTTTTGATCACTTTTTCGGTTCTATCAGCGTGGGTATCACTTATAAACAATTGGCCAAAGTCTTGATTTTTTACGAGGGCTATAATTTGTTCGACTCTTTGCTCATCTAATTTATCGAAAACATCATCCATCAGCAGTATTGGACTTACTTTACTTTGGGCTTTTATAAAATCAAACTGAGCTAGTTTTAAAGCTATTAAAAAAGATTTTTGTTGCCCTTGTGAACCAAATTTTTTAATTGGGTATTCTTCAATGTCAAAAATTAGGTCGTCTTTATGAATTCCAAAATTACTGTATTGACTTATTTTATCTTTTGTTACATTTTCCTTCAATAAAATTAACAAATCTTGATCATTTAATTGACTTTTATATTGAATTTCTACAATTTCTTTCGAATTACTGATAGATTGGTATCGTTTACTAAAAATAGGCATAAAATCATTTAAAAACGCTTTTCTTTTTTCATGGATAGTTGTTCCTAAGTCATGCATTTGTAAATTATAAATATCAAGAGTTTCTTGGTTATGAGTATGATTTACTGCAAAATATTTTAGTAATGAATTTCGTTGAGCGACTATCTTGTTATAATTTAATAAGGTGTTTAAGTAATCACTATCACCTTGAGAAATTACTCCGTCCATAAACTTTCTTCTTGTTTCACTACCTTCTACTATTAGATCACGATCTGCAGGAGAAATAATTACCAGTGGCAAAAAACCTATATGTTCGCTAAATCTTGGATAGGGTTTCCCATTACGTTTAATTATTTTTTTTAGACCTCTTTTTGCACTGATTATAATTTTTTCTTCTCTATTTTTTTTGTCATAATTACCTTCTATCACAAAAAAAGCTTTTCCATGCTTAATGTTTTGAACGGTTATTGGGTTAAAATAACTTTTTCCGAAGGAAAGATGATAAATCGCATCTAAAACATTCGTTTTTCCGACACCGTTATTACCTGTTAAGCAATTTATTTTTGAATCAAACTCAAAAGAAGCGGTTTCAAAGTTTTTATAGTTAAGAAGTGATAAGTTTTTTAAAACCATGTATTACAGTCTACTAGAGTCTTTTAACTCCATTTTTAGCTTTTGTTTATTTATAAGTGCAAATTATTGAAAAATAATAAAAACTTGTGCTTTTATTATCTAATAAAAATTATATTTTTGCACACTTAACAAAGCATATTATGGCAACATACAAGAAAAGAGGGGGTAGACCTAAAAACAAAGCCGAGAAAATTTCTCAAATAGAAGAGGAAAGTACAACGGCAGAGGTATTTAGTACTCTTGATGAAGGAGCTTCAAGAACTGAGGCCTGGGTAGAAAAAAATCAAAAAGTAATTTTAATTTTTGTTGGAGTTATAGCAGTTAGCGTTTTAGGATATTTGGGTTTTCAAAACTTTATCCAAGAACCTAAAGAAACTGAGGCAATGAATGAAATGTTTCAAGCTCAATCTTATTATGAGCAAGCTTTAACTGCCACAAAAAAAGATTCTTTATTTAATCTATCTCTAAATGGAGGTAATGGGAAATTTGGATTTGTAGACATTATAGATAATTACAACGGTACCAATGCGGCTAACTTAGCAAATTATTATGCTGGTGTTGCCTATTTAAATACCGGAAAATATCTAGAAGCTATTAAGCATTTAGATCAATTTAATGCAGATGATGCTAATGTTGCTCCTATTGCAAAAGGTGCTATCGGAGATGCTTTTGCTCAGTTAGACCAGCAAGAAGATGCTTTAAAGTATTATGAAAATGCTGCATCTATAAGTTCTAGCGAACTTACAGCTCCTCGTTTTTTATTAAAAGCAGGAATCATAGCTATCGATTTAGGTGAATCCGCTACAGCATTAAAACATTTAAATACAATTTTAGATGAGTATCCAAAATCACCTGAAGCTGATAAAGCTATCTTATATTTAGGAAAAGCAGAAGCAATGAAATAATATGGCAACAGAAAACAATAACTTATCATCTTATGATAAAGCAACCATCCCAAACGCGAAAAATTTTCGGTTTGGGATGGTTGTTTCTGAATGGAATTCTAAAATAACAGAAGGAATGTTTCAGGGTGCTTATGATACTTTATTGGAATGTGGTACTTTAAAAGAAAATGTAGTACGTTGGAATGTTCCTGGAAGTTTCGAGTTAGTTTACGGTTGTAAAAAAATGCAACAAAGTTTCCAATTGTTAGACGCAATAATCGCGATTGGTAGTGTTATTCAAGGTGAAACCAAACATTTTGACTATGTTTGTGAAGCTACTACAAACGGAATAATGCAATTAAACCTTGATAACGACATCCCTGTTATGTTTTGTGTATTAACAGATCGAACTTTGCAGCAAGCCATAGACCGCAGTGGAGGAAAGTATGGAAACAAAGGTGTTGAAGCTGCTATCGTTGCCATTAAAATGGCTCAACTCAGAAAAAAGGCAAAATAATCTAATTACACTAGTCCTCCTTTATAGATCAGGGATAGATTAATATCTTCAATCTTATTTCAGAAAAACTTTTTTTAGAGCTAAAAATTAATATAAAACAGCCAACCTAAGATAGTTTAACAGATCTAAAATCAAAACTAAAAAATGAATATTCTTATTTTGAATTGAAATTAGTTTTGAATGAATAAGGAGTTAAAGTTATCAATATTATATTTTTTTAATAACAAGAGACAGTTATTAATTTTGGTATATTTATTGTATATATACGGTATGAAAACACTTCTAAAACTACTTGATTTTAATTACTTTTGATCAATGGGAATTTTAAAGCAACGAAAAAATAAAAAATTTGGATATGAACCTCGTTATTATAATAATGATGGTACAGAGGGTAGCCCTTTCCTAATGCAACATAAATTTGATAAGTATCGGTCAACCGTAGGTGAAAGTAAAAACTTAAGAGCAAAATTTAAAGCAGTCCTTACAGAACTAAAAAAAACATCTGATAAAAAAACAAATTATCGTATATTTTTTATTTTCACAATATTAATTTTAATATTCTTATTTATTATTGATTTTGATTTATCAATATTTTTTTAAAAGCTAATGGCAGATATTATTCAATTATTACCAGATCATGTTGCCAATCAAATAGCTGCAGGAGAAGTTGTTCAACGACCGGCTTCCATAGTTAAAGAATTACTTGAAAATGCTATTGATGCAAAAGCTACATCGATTAAACTTCTTATTAAGGACGCTGGAAAAACATTAGTACAAGTAATTGACAACGGAACAGGAATGACAAAGGCAGATGCTCATTTTTGTTTTGAACGCCATGCTACCTCTAAAATAAAAATTGCTGAAGACTTATTTAATATACATACGAAAGGATTTCGTGGAGAAGCATTAGCATCTATCGCTGCTATTGCTCATGTAGAATTGAAAACTAAAACTGATAAAGATGAAATAGGAACTCATATTACTATAGTGGGAAGTTCGATAAGATCACAAGTTCCTGCGGTAGTTCCAGTGGGAAGTTCCATTTCAGTAAAAAATTTATTTTATAATATTCCTGCTCGACGTAATTTTTTAAAAAGTAATCCTGTAGAAACCCGACACATAATTGATGAATTTCATCGAGTAGCGCTTGCACATCCTAATGTAGAATTTATTTTAATCAATAACGAAAGTACGGTTTTTAATTTGCCACCTTCCAATATTAGACAACGTATTGTTAATATTTTAGGGGCCAAAACAAACGAAAAGTTAGTGCCAGTATCTGAGGAAACAGAAATTGTTAAAGTAGATGGCTTTGTTGTTAAACCTGAATTTTCAAAGAAAAGTAGGGGAGAGCAGTTTTTTTTTGTAAACAATCGTTTTATAAAAAGTTCTTATCTACACCATGCAATTTTATCGGCTTTTGAAGGTTTATTAAAAGAGGGTAATCAACCTGGTTATTTTCTGTTTTTGGATGTCGATCCTCAAACGATAGATATTAATATTCACCCCACAAAAACTGAAATTAAATTTGATGATGAGCATGCAATTTATGCCATGCTCAGAGCGTCTATAAAACATAGTTTAGGGCAATTTAGTATTGCTCCTAGCTTAGATTTTAATAAAAATCCAGAAATGGACCCTCCTTATGATCTTAGTAAAAAAAGTCCAATTGTTCCTAACGTAGAGGTCGATAAAAATTTTAATCCATTTCAAGAAAATAAGAAACAGAAGCCCAAATTTAATACGTTCACATCAAAAAATACTGTTTCTAATGCAAATTCATGGGAGGCTATTTATGTTGGATTAAAAAGTGATCAGGATGTTACTGACTTTGATTCTATAGTTTTTGAGAGTGATGAAGTAACGGGTAGTCTTTTCGAAAATGAAGAAAACAATTCTAACAACTTTATATTCCAATTTCAGAACAAATATATTATGAGTCCCATAAAAAGCGGAATTATGATTATTCATCAAAATTTAGCACATCAAAGAATTTTATATGAAGGAATATTAAAAAATATAACCGTAAAAGAGGCAACTAGTCAACAACTTTTATTTCCACTGCAATTAATTTTTTCAAAATTGGATTTGGAAATATTAAAAAGTATCCAACAGCAATTGGAACATACTGGATTTAGTTTTTCCTCTTTTAAGGAAGATACGATAGAAATCATTGGTATTCCAGTAACTGTAAAAGAGAGTGAAATAAAGAATATATTGGATTGTTTAGTTAATGATATTCGAACTGAGGTGCCGGACCCAGGATTTAGTCAAAATGACCTATTAGCAAAATCATTAGCAAAATCATTAGCAGTAAAAACAGGTAAACCATTAAATGAAGCTGAGTTAGAACATTTAGTTCATCAGTTATTTGCTTGCAAAGAGCCTACTAAATCACCAACTAATCAATCAGTATTAATGATCTTAAATGCATCAGATATTGATAAAAAATTTATTTAAATGAGAACTATTTCTGAAACCATAAAGGCTTTAATAATAGTTAATGTTATTTTTTTTATAGGCTCAAATTTCCTAGGTGAAGGTGCTTATAGATTATTTTCTTTATACTATTTTGAGCATCCAAACTTTCAATTTTGGCAGCCCTTAACCCATATGTTCATGCATGGAGGTTTAATGCATATTTTATTCAATATGTATGCATTGTGGGCATTTGGATCTCCTTTAGAAATGAATTGGGGTACTAAAAAGTTTTTATTTTTTTATTTTTCTGCTGGCTTTGGTGCTGCTTTGATTCATACTTTAGCTAATTATTATCAGATTCAAGAGGGGATAAGTGCTCTCTTAAATTACGGAATGAATCAATCAGAAATCATGAGCATGTTAACAACAGGCCAATATAACTCTGGAATTTTAGAAGCTGTTTCTGTTGAAACTATTGAGTCTTTATATGTAAGTTTTAATACACCAGCCGTGGGAGCTTCAGGTGCTATCTACGGTGTTTTAGTAGCTTTTGGAATGATGTACCCCAATGCCGAATTAATGCTAATATTTTTACCAATACCAATAAAAGCAAAGTATTTTATACCAATTATAATTGTAGGTGATTTATTTTTTGGAATTTCAGGTACCGCCACTGGTATAGCACATTTTGCACATATAGGGGGCGCTTTATTTGGTTTTATAATGGCTTATTATTGGAAAAAGAATAGTTTTGATTCGCATCGATGGAATTAATTAAGAACTTTATAATATTTTATAACTAGTGAATACAAATAATCTAATAGGCCAGTTTAAACAACTTTCAATAGTTTTAAAAATCATTGTAATAAATACCTTGATTTTTTTAATTGTTTATTTGGGATCTTTTTTCTTTAAATTATCACCTGCTATTCTTGTTTCTTGGTTTGTATTGCCTACTAGTTTTTTAGAAATTGTTTTCCAGCCCTGGTCTTTTGTGACCTATGCTTTTTTACATGCTGGATTTTGGCATTTATTCTGGAATATGTATTTACTTTATTGGTTTGGCCTTTATGTATTAAATTTATTTACTTCTAAAAGATTTTTAACTATCTATTTGTTAGGAGCTATAAATGGTGGTCTTTTTTATGTTTTAGCCTACAACTTATTTCCAGTATTTAATAATATTTCCAGTAATTTAATGGGAGCTTCAGCATCTGTACTGGCAATAGTTATTTTTATAGCTACTTATACTCCTGATGCTATAGTACGTATATTTACTTTTCGAATTAAGCTTTGGCAAATTGGATTGGTATTGGTTTTGTTAGATTTATTTCAACTTCCAACTTCGGGTAATGCCGGAGGATTGATAGCGCATATGGGTGGAGCAATTTTTGGTTATGTTTATGCAATCCAACTAAAAAAAGGGAATGATATCGGTATCTGGTTTGAAAACTTAATGGATGCGTTAGTGAATCTATTTAAGACTAATAGACATAAACATTTTAAACAAGTCCATAAAACAAAACAATCATCAACAAAAAATACTAAACGAAGTTCAACTAATAATCATCAAATAAAGATTGATCGTATTCTAGATAAAATAGGAAAAAGTGGTTATGATAGTTTAACCAAAGCCGAGAAGGACTTTTTATTTAAAGCAGGTAAAGATTAACTAATGAAAATAAAGTTTAGTTTTTTTAATTGGTTAATTTATTGGAGTAATATTATTGTTGCCTTTTTATTACTCTTTACCTTTATGGTTCCCTATTTGCCTCCTAAATCTTTTCCAAATTTGTCATTATTGAGTTTAGTGGTATCACCATTAATTTTGATCAATATATTATTTTGTGTTTATTGGGTTTTTAAGATCAAAAGCAATGTTTTTATATCTCTCATAATGGTTTTAATAGCTTATTTTCACTTTGGTTCTTTTATTAAATTATCAACTAAAAAACCCAGTATTACCTCACAAAATCAACTAAAAATTCTTTCATTCAATGTTCGGTTATTTAATTTTTATGAAACCAAAGAATCCCAAAAAAACATTCCAAAAATGATGGCTTCTTACTTTAAAAAAGAACAACCTGATATTCTATGCTTGCAGGAGTTCAATAAAAACATTAAAATAAATTTCTCGGAATATCCTCACCATTATATTCACTTTAAAAATAAAAATATTTTAGGTCATGCTATATATTCAAAACATCCTTTAATTAATACTCATACTTTTAATTTTAAAGATTCGTTCAATAATACCATAGTAGCTGACGTTATAAAAGGGAAAGACACTATTCGTGTTTACAACATTCATCTTCAGTCTTTTAGCATACCACCAAGTATGAAATATTTGCAAGAAGTGGACAATGAAGTACTAAGAAAAAGAGTTAGCACTCGTTTTGTAAAACAACAAAATCAAGTTGAAAAAATTCTTCAACACAAAAATAAATCTAACTCTCCAGTCATTATTACGGGTGATTTTAATAACACTGCATTTTCTTATGTTTATCATCAACTTTCAAAAGATATGAATGATGCTTTTTTACTTGCAGGTAGCGATATTGGGACTACTTTTATTTTTGAAAATTATCCTATGAGAATAGACTTTTTATTGGCAACAAAAGATTTAAAGGTGTTAGATTTCAATACTATTAACAAAACATTTTCAGATCACTACCCCATTAGTGCTATCTTTGGTTGGAATTAATTTGATTAAAATTTATTTTTTGATTTTCTAAATAAGAGACGGCATTGGGGCCTTCACTAAATAATAAATCTATTATGGAAAGGTTAGCGATAAAATTATTTTCTTTATTCAATACTTGAAAATAAGGTTCTAATTTTATTTCTAAATTTAGTTTAGGGTTTACGAGTCTTCTTAAGTCTAATTGGGAAGGGGTTTTAAAATATTCTTTGGTAAATTTATATCTTTTACTTATATCTAATAATTCACAGATTAAATCAAAAACTTCCAAATTGAAATTAAATAAGGAATGGATTGGTCTAAAAAACAAAGGTTTCAATTCATCTTCATAATATTCAAAGTACGGCGAAGTTCGGTAAGCAGATTCTAAAGATTTCCAGTGTTGAATTTGCCAAGGGAAACTATTCTCAACTAATACTTCATTCGTTTTTTTTCTTTTTCCATTTTGTGAATGTTTAACAGGTATATTCAGTAATAATTTTCCATTACTATGAGCTATGTAGGTTCTATTTCTATAACTCTGCTTTTGATAATTATCATCAGATTCAAAAAATACTTTCTCAGCTTGGACATAAGCCACCATCTGAACGATGGAAGTAAAATAAGTAGGATGAATTAATATAGTTTCCAA
>MDTC01147424.1_pt1 | contig 10269 bp, 10 predicted proteins | sample 811181 | NCBI WGS metagenome assembly MDTC01 (sample SAMN05326644, study PRJNA326480) | marine metagenome | isolation source: seawater | place: Pacific Ocean: North | collected 2011
CGCTTCAACTTCAATATCATAATAAAAATAATAATATCCTGGATAACCCTGTAAACCAACGCTTGAGTTTTGAATAGAAACTAATCCTCCAATGTCATATGGGTAATGTATAACTGATGGATCATTATTTCTATATAAACCCATGTTGTTTCCTGACACACCCAATTGATAATCTAATCCTGGAGAAACCTCAAAATCAAAATATATTCTATGTCCTCCAGGGTTAACTTGAATTGTTGTATCTTCTAAAACATTGCCGTTAGCATCTCTAAGCTCAAAAGTTGGATCACATGGATGATTTGCATATATCATTGCAGATACGATTTTTGCTTGAACGAAAGCATCAAAAACTAAGTATTGATTATCTCCAATGTAAAATGAGCCTGATCCTATGTTGGGATCGATAACGCCTCCAAATACAACATTTGTATCTGCAGAAGAATTGTAATTATCAGCATTAGGATCAGTACATCCACCAATACTTACATTAGAACATATACTTGATGTTGATTCACTATAATGAAATGAGCCTCCGGTAAACAAAAAATTATCAAATTGAATTGTATATGAGCCGTTTCCCTCATTACAACATATCCCGTCTCCATAAGTATCATAAATAGTAAAAGTGTAACATAAGGATGGATCTACATTAATATCCCAATTATAATATGTGTTACTGCAAACTAGGTCGCCAGAATGAATTTGATCCACTATATTTCCATATTGATCTTCTAAAACCCAATAAGTCTCTGCAGGAAAATTATCAGTTAAAATTTCTATATTAAAAAGAGAACTTTGAGAGAATACCTTTATAGAAAAAAATATTAATAAAAAAATTATTTTAAAACGCATATTGCAAAAATAACAAATACTTCGGATACGTTTTTATTAAATAATGTATAAAAATTAATCAACTATTATTCTTTTTTCAACACTACCATCATCAAAAAGATAAAAAAGAGTTGAATTTTGAACTTTTTTAACTTGTCTTCCTAATGCATCAGAAACATACATTAACTTTTTATCATTATTTGCTTGAAAATTTATAGAGTTAGTTACAGGAGAATATGTGTAAAATTCATATTCTGCTCGCTCAGGACTTAACTTGATTGCGTCAGCATTTTTACCTCGAATATAAAATTTGACAGTGGAGCTAGTATTTAGAAAAGGTAAATAACAAGAAAATATCCCGTCACTTGCTACCAAATCTCCATTTGTTCCATCGTCAAACATATTAAAAGAATGAAATTTAGAATTAAATTGATTAGTAGTTACAAGAAGTTCTACTGTATCTGCATTAAATACATCAGAAGTTACTAATCCATTATTTACATTAACATTATGAATAATTGGTGGATTTAATGAAATCTCTGGGTGAGATAGTAGATATTGTTTTCTTGCATTAATTGTGCTCATAATACCCGCAAATCCCCAACCCCAACTTGCCCAAATTGCATTTTCAACATTATCATAATAATCTGACATTGAAAATACTTTATTGAAGTCTTGACTAGCAGCGTCAAAAGCTAAACTATGTAAACTATTTATATTAGATCTGATAACTGAAGTATCAAGAGATTCGTTAATAATTGTTCTTAAATGAGCAGTATAAATTTTACGATAATCATCATTATCTAACAATTTTTGCAAAAGAGGCCTTGCCTCCCAAGGTTGAGGAGAACCAAAGGGTCCGGTAAAAGGACCTCCCTGGAAATAAGGGTCATACTCATAAATATTTGATGGGTTCCAAAAATCCCATCCCATTATGGCTCCCGCAAAACTATTATCCAAATCCCAAGGAATCATTTGAAACAATCCATCCTTAGTTTGATACAAATAATAATTATGAACGTAATAGGTATTATAGCAATCTAAATTTTGAACTACCTGATTGACAGCAAAAGCCCATAAAGTTCTGTCTACATTTAAAATGCTATCAATATTTTCAAAGTCTAACTCAATTGTCTTGGATAACTTAACAAGCTCTTCCCATCCATTATCAGACTTCATATCATAACTATCATAATATAAAGTTGTATCATCTCCTAAATAATACAAGTTAGGAGGTAAAGCTTGAGGAGCATTTGCTGTATCACAAAAACGATCAATATTATCACATTTAAATAAAGGACCTGATTTTTCATCAAAATGTTTTTTTAAAAACTGCTTGTTAATAGATTCATCATTAACATATAAACCTACATAATTACCTTGAGCATATAATTTGACTAAATTTGATTCACCAGTTGGAAGATATCTTCTGTATATATTACTACTAATTATTTGTTTTAAAAAAGTAGGATCCATCCATGCGTTTGCTAATTTCATTTTATTGTAACCCAATAAGTTTTGATCATCGATAAAAAAATTCATATCGATGTTATATGGAACTTTTACATTACTATTATCGTTAGGTAAACAAAAAGTAGAATTTCCTTTATATCGAACACCAACACTGTCATATAAAATTCCATTTAAAAATAATTTTGCAGGGATTCTCTCAGAGGGGGAATAATACCAAGAATTAACTAAATAACTATGATAATCAGGCATATAAAAATCTAAATAAATAGATCTTAATGAGTCTTCGTCAAAGAATCCACCCTGAGCATCATATAAATCTTGAGGATTATAAATAGATTGCGCATAAATCAAGCTAGGGAAAATTAAAAATAAAATTATTTTTTTCATATTGCTAAGTTAAAAAAATTCCAGAAGAATCTATAGAAGCAGATTTAAACAACTCTTTTATAGCCTTTTTACCGTCAATTCCTAGAGATTGTGTAAACTTATTGACATACAAATTTATATGAGCTTGAACAACATCATCATCCATCTCTTGAGCATGGTGTATAATAAATTTTGAAGATGACTTTTTATTATTAAGAGCAAAATCAATAGATCTTCTTATTATCCTATTAATCTTCTTTTTAAGAGAGTTAGGAAGTGATTTTTTAACTACAATACCTCCAAGTGGAATTGGAAGCTGTTTTTGTGTTTCCCAAAACTCACCAAGATCAAGGACTTTAACCAATCCTTTAGATCTATATGTAAATCTATTTTCATGAATTATTAGACCAGCATCGAATTTCTTGTCTAAAATACTATCTTCAATTTTAGAAAAAATAACTTCATGTGTGTTCTTATATTTTGGCATCGCTAGTGAAAGCAACAAATTTGCAGTTGTATCTCTTCCTGGTATAGCAATAATACTTTTTTCATCGAGCTTTGTAGAAGGTAATTTTATTAAAATGGGGCCGCAGTTTTTTCCTAACGCAGATCCACTATCTAGCAATGTATAATCATCTTTATTATTCATTAAAGCTTTAAATGACACTTTAATAATATCAGACTTAAATTGATATAAATCTTTATTTAAACTTTGAATATCTTTATATTCAACTTCAAAATCAAGACCTTCTAAGCTAATCTTCTTGTTTATTATTGCATCAAAAATAAAGATATCATTTGGGCATGGAGAAATTCCTAAAGTTAACTTCATAAACTATAAATGATTTTTTCTACTTCTTCATTAAGATTTTTAACAGCTAAATCAATATCCCATTTTTGCAAATCTCTTTTTTCAACTTTATTTGAAACTGATCTTATCTGTAAACATGGTATATTAAATTTTTCACATACTTGAAAAAAAGCAGCTCCTTCCATATTTTCAATATCAGGATTCAATCTTTTTTTTAAAGCTTCGATTTGTTTGACATTACCATTAACACAATTTACAGTAACCGAACGAACTTTATCTAAAGATGTTTTAGGAGGAGATAAATATGTAGTTTTTAAATCCATGCTAGTAAACAATTTAAAATTATCATCATCATAATAGCCAACTTCTGAAAAAGTATCTTCAACAACTTCAATGACATCTCCATTTTTAAAATTCTTATTAAATGATCCTGCGATCCCAATATTTATAACAAAATCGTATTTTTCATAAAACAATTTTTCTGTTAAACTAATTGACATATTAACCATACCTACACCTGTAATTAATGTAGGTAACTTTTTGATTTTTTTTGATATTATCTCTAAATCCGTAGCGGCAACTATCAGTAAATTCATAATTACAAATATATGGTATATTTGCAGCCTATAAGAAAAATATGAGTGACAAATACAACAAAAAACTAGCATCTGACATAAAATCTATACTTTACGAAATCGGTGAAAAACCGTCTAGGGAGGGATTGATAAAAACTCCAGAAAGAGTAGCAAAATCATTGGATTTTTTGACAAATGGTTATAAAAAAAATCCATCAGAAATCCTCAAGTCAGCAATGTTTTCTGAAAACTATAGTCAAATGGTACTTGTCAAAGACATTGAACTGTATTCTCTTTGCGAACATCATATGCTTCCTTTTTTTGGCAAAGCTCATATCGCATATATTCCAAATGGATATATTGTTGGTCTTAGTAAAATACCAAGAATCGTTGATGTTTTTTCTAGAAGACTACAAGTTCAAGAAAGACTAACAGACGAAATTAAAGATTGTATACAACAAACATTAAATCCAAAAGGAGTTGCAATTGTTATTGAAGCACAACACTTATGCATGCAAATGAGAGGTGTTGAAAAACAACATTCTTCAACAACTACATCTGCTTTTTCCGGTATTTTTATGTCAGATCAAAAAACTAGAACAGAATTTATGAAACTAATCAAATAATTAAACAATGAAAGCATTTGTTTTTCCTGGACAGGGAGCTCAGTATATTGGAATGGGACAAAAATTGTATGAACAGTATGATTTGGCTAAAAAAATGTTTAAGCAAGCTAATAATATTCTAGGCTTTTCTATTACAGATGTAATGTTTGGAAGTGATGAACAAGCTCTAAAACAAACAAAAGTCACTCAACCCGCAGTATTTCTTCATTCAGTTATACTTTCAAAAGTACTAGGAAATGAATTTAACCCTAAAGTAGTTGCTGGACATTCCCTTGGGGAATTTTCTGCTCTTGTTGCAGCTAACTATCTTTCTTTTGAAGACGGTTTAAAATTAGTTTCCAAAAGAGCTATTGCAATGCAAAAAGCATGTGAAAATGAACCATCAACAATGGCAGCTGTATTAGGTTTAGATTCTAAGAGCATTCAAGAAGTTTGTAATACTATAGAAGAAGTTGTTGTTCCAGCTAACTATAACGCTCCAGGACAAATAGTGATATCAGGAAGTTTAGAAGGTATAAAAAAAGCTAGTGAAAAATTGCTTATAAAAGGAGCGAAAAGAGTAATACAATTAGCTGTAGGAGGAGCTTTTCATTCACCTTTAATGCTGCCTGCAAAAGAAGAACTAGAAAAAGCAATTGATCAAACAATGTTTAAGCATGGTATATGTCCTATTTATCAAAATGTAGAACCTATTGCTATTGAAAAACCAGATCAAATAAAGAAAAATTTAAAAAACCAACTCACCTCATCTGTACAATGGACCCAAACAATGGAGAATATGATTAAAAATGGAGTAACCTCAGTTACTGAAGTTGGACCTGGAAATGTTTTACAGGGATTATTTAAAAAAATAGATAGGAAATTTAACACAGACAGCGCAAGTCTAAAGTAAAGTACTATTTAGCAGACTACCACTATCGATTAGATAATTAATATATTTATTTTCCATGCACTTTTCATATAATCCTGCTTGATAAAGGTTATGACAATCAGTACCAAGAAAAGACACCATATCATTTTGAATTAATTTTTCAGATGTTTGCTGTACATTTTTAGAATAATATCCAACCAATGACAGTACATTAATTTGCATAAACACACCTCTTGAAACTAATTCTTTAAAGTCATTCATTGTGAAATAACTATATCTTTCAGGATGAGCAAGCACAACTTTATACCCTTTGACTTGTAGTTTAAAAATAATCTCAAATAATTTTATTGGTGGATCCATAAAAGATAACTCTGTTAGTATATAATTATCTCCAAAAGTTAAAAAATTCTCTTTATCAATTTTTCTTTCGAAATCATAATCTATATAATATTCTGCAGCAGCCTCCAATTCATATGTAATCTTCTCTTTTATTAATTCTTGTTTTACTTTTTCTAAACCTGACATTATAGTTTCATTTGTATTTTTATACAAATCAGTCATAATATGAGGAGTTGTTATAGACTTTCTAAATCCAAGTGTAACAAGCTTTTGAATAATTAAAATAGTTTCTTCCATTTTAGAAGAACCATCATCAATATTAGGAATCAAATGTGAATGGATATCAACTTTTAAATCTGAAAAATTAGATCGAATATTTTTACTTTCTTTATTTTTTTTAGAAAGCCAGCCAAACATTATAAGTATTGTTTTTTATAGTAATTTTGGTACTCCCCAGAGACAACATTATTAAGCCATTTTTGATTAGATAAATACCATGTAATTGTTTCCGACAGGCCTTCTTTAAACTGAAGAGATGGTGTCCATCCTAATTTGATTTTTAATTTATTAGCATCAATAGCATACCTTTTATCATGACCAGGTCTATCTTTAATATAAGTAATTAACTTTTCAGATTCTCCAATGTTTCTTTGAAGTGCTACGTCCATTTGAAGACACAATTCTTTAATTAAATCAATATTTTTCCATTCGTTAAATCCCCCTATATTATAAGTATCATTTTTTTCTCCTTCATGAAATATTTTATCAATTGCTATTGCATGATCAATAACATAAAGCCAGTCTCTTGTGTAATTACCATCTCCATAAACAGGTAATTTTTTATTATTGATTATATTGTTTATGAATAAAGGCAATAATTTCTCTGGAAATTGATTAGGGCCATAATTATTAGAACAATTAGATATAATGTATGGAAGATTAAAAGTATTACCATATGCTCTAACAAGATGATCTGAGCTTGCTTTTGAAGCAGAGTAAGGAGATTTTGGATCATATGCGGTTGTTTCCAAAAAAAGACCTGTTTCACCTAAACTTCCATAAACCTCATCAGTAGAAACATGATAAAATAATTTATCAGAAAAATCTTTTTTCCAATATTTAACTGAAGAATTAAGAAGATTCATAGTTCCTATTACATTTGTTTGAATAAAATCAAGTGGATTAGATATTGAGCGATCTACGTGGCTTTCAGCGGCTAAATGAATAACTGCTTGTATTTTATATTTATTAAAAAGTGAATCAACATAAGAAGAATCAACTATATCTCCCCTTTCAAAAAAATAATTATTAGATTTTTCAACATCTCTTAAATTTTCTAAGTTTCCAGCGTAAGTTAACTTATCTAAATTAACAATTTTATATTTTGGATATGTATTTACAAATAATCTTACAACATGAGATCCAATAAATCCCGCTCCTCCAGTAATCAATATAACTTTACTCATGTCAATAAGATATAAATTTGAATCTAAGCAAATATAATTAATTTATTAAACTATCGATTTCGTTTATTATTCTAGTTTATGTTATTTTAGCAGTCATAATGAAAAAAAAACTGCTATATATCATATTTTTTTTAGCATTACCTCTTTTTAATTTGTTAGCTCAAAAAAATAAACAATCAGCAATTATCTGTAATTATAGTTACCAGATCCCTTTTGGTAGTGTAGCTGAACTTTATGGAAATAATTCCTCTGTAGGAACAAAATTTTTTTTAGAAAAAAAAAATAACTATTTCTATGGATTAGAAGTTAATTATCTTTTTGGTAGCGATATAAAAGACACAAATATTTTTGAGAATATCAGCACTTCTACTGGAGCAATAATAGCCTCTGATGGATATTACGCAAATGTTAACTTAATGCAAAGAGGATTTAATAGTTATCTTTTTCTTGGTAAGGCATTTCATTTTTCTAAAAAAAGTTTAAGCGGAATTTACATAAGTCAGGGATTAGGTTTTTTACAGTATAAGTTGTTTATAGATACAAAAAACCAAGATATTCCTCAGTTAAATGAAGAAATGAAAAAAGGATACGATAGACTAACTAATGGAATAAGCTCTAAATTTTCTATTGATTATAAATACTACAGTAAAAACGGAAGATTTCAACTAGTATCAGGCATTCATTATACTATTGCTCATACTAAACATCAAAGAGCTTATGATTTTGCAAATAATTTGCAGTATACAGAAATTAAAAGATGGGATAAATTTCTAGGATTTGATATAGGTATTATTATACCTATAAGCAGAAGTAACAAAGAAGAATTTCATTACTATTAGATGAAAAATATTTATAATATATCTATTTATGTTTTTGAAATACTAATTCATATATTTTCATTATTTCACAAGAAAAGTAGATTATGGGTAGAAGGAAGAAAAGATATTTTTCTAAAGCTAAAAAATGAGTTAAAAAATCACAATAACATTGTTTGGTTTCATTGTGCTTCGCTTGGAGAATATGAACAAGCAAAACCTGTTATTATTGCTTACAAAAAAAAATATCCAAATCATCAAATATTACTAACTTTTTTCTCTCCTTCAGGATATCAACAAAGAAAAAATATTACAACAGTCTCATTAATATTTTATCTTCCCATAGATACTATTAATAATGCAAGAAAATTTATTAGTATTGTTCAACCAATAAAGGCAATATTCATTAAATATGAGTTTTGGTTTAATTATTTAATTGAACTCAAGAAAAAAAAAATTACAACATATAGTATCGCTTCTAAATTTAGAAAAAACCAATACTTTTTTAAAATTAAATGGTTTGCTAGACAATTAGGTAATTTCACCCATTTTTATGTGCAAGATGATATCTCTACTCAACTTTTGAAAAATATTAATATTCACAATTCGACTGTTATTGGAGATACAAGATTTGATACAGTTATTTATAACAAACGAAAAACAAACTCATATCCAATCATTGAAAATTTCTCTAAGAATAAACATACTATTATTTTTGGTAGCATATGGAAAGAAGATCTAAGAATTATTTTAAACTATATAAAAAATTACTCTGAATATAACTATATTATTGCTCCGCATGAACTTAGCTTATGTAAAAAATTAACACAAGAAACAAATGGGATTTTATACTCTCAAGCTAAAAGATTTGATGCAAATAATGTTTTAATTATTGATTGCATTGGCATTCTTTCATCTATATATAAATATGCAAAAATAGCTTATATTGGAGGTGGCTTTGGAAAAGGTATTCATAATATTTTAGAAGCTGTAACTTTTGGAGTTCCTGTTGTTTTTGGCCCAAATTATTTAAAATTTAATGAGGCTGTGGAACTTATAAATGCTAACGGAGCAATCTCGATCTCAAATTATAGTAGTTTAGTTAACGCTTTTAAAAAATTAGAACAAGTTAATTCTGAAATTCTATTTAGTTACATAAAGGAAAATGCTGGAGCCACTTCTAAGCTAGTTGAAAAAATTTAGATATCAATCTTTTTTCTTTGTCTATTTGCTTCAAACAATAATATCGCAGCAGTAACTGACAAGTTTAAAGAGTCAACAGATCCGTTCATAGGGATATTTATATTCTTACATGGTGCAGTTCTCCATTTATCAGATAAACCATAAGTTTCATTTCCAATTACAAAAGCTGTTGAGCTAATATAATTTTGACTACAATAACTTAACGAATTTTGTAATGTAGCACTATATATTTTAACATCATGTTCTTTTAAAAAAGAAATTGATTTTTCAGCAGATGCAATTACAATTTTATTTGTAAAAACACATCCTAAGCTAGATCGAATAATGTTAGGATTATACAGATCTGTTATAGGGTCACAAATGATAACTGCATCTACATTAGCTGCATCAGCTGTACGAAGCATGGCCCCAATATTGCCAGGCTTCTCAATAGATTCAAAAACTAATATCAAAGAATTGTCTTTTAAATTAAGATCTTCTAATTCTAACTTCTTTGAATTTGCTAACGCTAATATTCCACCTGTTTTTTTTCTATAAGCTAACTTCTGAAAAATTGGATTAGAAATTTGAATTAATTGAATATCACTTGCAACCCAATCAAAATCTTGCTTATAAATTTTAGGACAATAAAAGATCTTATTTATTGAGTAACCAGCTTTTATAGCTAGTTTTATTTCATGTATCCCTTCAATTAAAAAAGTATTAGAGTTAATTCTTGTTTTACTTTTATCTATTAAGGAAGACAAATTTTTAACAAGTGGATTACTTGAAGATGTTATCTTATTTATCATCTATTGATGCTACTATACTTATTTTAAGATTAGTTTTTTGTTTATTATTCCTTGATTTGTTGTTATTTCTAAGAAATAAACTCCTTTTGCGCTATACTTGAG
>MDTC01042902.1_pt1 | contig 10267 bp, 9 predicted proteins | sample 811181 | NCBI WGS metagenome assembly MDTC01 (sample SAMN05326644, study PRJNA326480) | marine metagenome | isolation source: seawater | place: Pacific Ocean: North | collected 2011
AAAAAAACTATTTATATGAATGAAAAATATAATATTAATAAATTCACAAATAATCTGGATGTTATACAAAACGCAGATATAATTTTTATTTGCATCAAACCTCAAGATATCAAAACATTATCAAATGAATTAAAAAATCAATTTAAAAATAATCAGACAATTGTCTCTATTCTTGCTGGTACACAAATCCAAACCTTAAGTAAATTATTCAATCACAATTCTATAATAAGAATTATGCCTAATACTCCAGCACAGATTAAAAAAAGTGTATCTGTTTGGACGCATACTAAAGAAACTGATTCAACTCATATAAAACAAATCAAATCTATTCTTGCATCAATAGGAAGTGATTTTTATGTTGAAAAAGAAGAATTAATTGATATGGCTACCGCATTATCTGCAAGTGGGCCTGCTTACTTATTCTTATTTATAGAATCTTTAATTGAAGCTGGCAAAAATATTGGGTTACCTGGCAATTTATCAAAAGATTTAACTACTAAGATGATTGATGGTAGTATAAATTTATTAAGCTTTTCTGAAGAAACACCAAGAATCTTAAGAGAAAATGTAACTTCACCTGGAGGTACGACAGAAGCCGCACTAAAAGTTCTTATAAAAAACAATTTTAATAAAATTATTATTAAAGCTATCAAGGCAGCTCATGAAAGAGGGTTAGAATTAGGTGAATCTCAATGAATATTTACATCTTAATCAGTAATATCATTTTCATTTTTACAAGAATATTTTTTTTCGCCTTAATTATAAGAATTATTTTATCGTGGATAAAAATAAGTCCTTATAATCCTATTTCAAGAATAACATATCAAATAACTGAACCTTTATTAGGAAAAATACGACAATATGTTAAACCTTTTGGTATGTTTGATTTTTCTCCTATGATTGCAATCATAGGTTTGGAAATACTTGAAATTATTACAAATCGTATATTAATGTTTTTTGCAAATTAATTTATTTAATAATCATTAAATAAAGACATAAAATAATATTTCTTGTATTATATGAATATTAAACAAATATGAGATTATAATCATGACAACTGAATCAATAATTACTTTAACACCTAAAGCAATCACAAAAGTTCAAGATATACTTTCAAAAGAGCAGTCTGAAACTGCTATGTTAAGAGTTCTTGCAATGCCTTCTCCTGGTGGAAGTATACAATATATGTTTGCAGTGGAAGAAACTCCAGCTGAAAATGATCAAGTTTTTGAATTTGAAAAAGTAAAAGTTCTTGTAGATGAAAATAGCATTGATGTTTTGCAAGGTTCAGAAATAGATTATATTGACTCAATCATGAGAAGTGGGTTTGTTATCAGCAATCCTAACAATACAGGTGGATGTGCCTGCGGTGGCGATGGCGGTGGTGGCTGCGGTGGCGGTGGTGCCTGCGGTGGCGATGGTGGTGGATGTGCCTGCGGTGGTGGCGGTGGCTGCGGTGGTGGCGGTGGCTGTGGTGGTGGTGGTGGCTGTGGTTGCGGCGGCGCTCACTAATTTATAACATTCCAAATATTTAAATATGGCTATTATATCTTTTATAATAAACTCTGAAATTTCTTTAGAATTTGCCAAAAAAATCAAAGAAAACAATGATTTTGAGATACATGGATTAGCAGTTGATAATTCCTTAGATTCAAAATTAAAAGATTCTAATATTTTCAGCAAAATACATAAAAATATAAAAAGTTTATCGTCTCATGACATTATTTTTATGGACTGCATGGTTAAATACAGAAATGACATTATCCAAGCTTTAACTAAGGATAATGAGAAACAATTACTTCTTGTTGATTTTTCTCCCGCAAAATCTAAAGCAGTTGAATGGGCCAATAAAAATTTAAATAATAACATTAGTTATATATCCGCTTTTTTGGTATCAAATATAAATATTCAATATTCAAAATCTGATAATATCTTTGAGGGTCAAAAGTGCTTATTAATGCCAGGAGGGAATGTAAACGATTCTTACTATAAAATACTGGTTCAAATAATAGAAAGTATAGAAATGAAGCCATATTTTATAGAACCACAAGAATTTGACAGTTACTATGCAGCTACAACTTTAATTCCTAAATTAATTTCTTTTTCATTAATAAAAAAAATAGAAGCTTCTAGTTCCTGGACAGAAATGTCTAATTTGGCAAATGAAGAGTTTAGAGATTTAACTATAGGAAGTACTACAGATCCGGAAGATATATTTGAAATATTAAATTCTACTACTGATCTTTCAAAGCACTGGATGAAAGAAATATTTAATGAAATATCAATTATTAACAATAAAATATCAGAAGATGATCAAACTTTACTAGATTATCTTATTAACGGTTGGGAAAGTCGAATGAGATGGGAATTAGGAGTAACGGGTAGTAATGAAAACACTCCCTCTTCAAATATATTATCTTCAGGGCAAGCCATGACTGGATTTTTAGTATCAGAGAATTTAGTACAAAAAAACATTGATCGAGAAAGAGCCAAATCTAGAGATATATGGCGATATAAGAAAACAAAGTGATAAATTGAAAAAAACAATATCCAAACCGCAAAATATCAATTCCACTATTAGAATTTCTGGAGACAAATCTATTTCCCACAGGGCAGCAATCCTTAATGCCATGGCCGAAGGAACAGCTGAAGTGAAAAATTTCTGCGTTGGGGATGATCAAGAATCAGTAATACGATGCCTAAAATCATTAGGTACAAAAATAACACATAGAATTGATCATCAAGATAATCATCCAATTCACTCATTCACAATCATTGGTAATGGAAAATATGGATTCAAAGAATCTGAATCTTCTTTAGATTGTGGTAATAGCGGGACATGTATGAGATTAATAAGTGGATTACTAGCAGGTCAAAAATTTAACACCTTGCTTACAGGAGATGATTCACTCAGTAAAAGGCCAATGAATAGAATAGCAAATCCCTTAAAATTAATGGGAGCTAACATAAGATCCTTAAATAATTCTTCAAATGATGAAGTTAGAGCACCATTCGAAATTATAGGGTCTGATTTAAATAGTATAAATTACAAAAGTCCGGTTTCAAGTGCTCAGGTAAAATCATGTGTTCTTATAGCAGGTGCGTATGCTAATGGAGTTACTACAATAACGGAACCATCAAAAAGTAGAGATCATACAGAAAGAATGATGAAAGCAATGGGTGCTGAAATAGAAATTACTGATAAAAAAATATCAATAGATAATTCAAAACTTAAGGCACAAAGCATTGTAATTCCCGGGGATATTAGTTCTGCAGCTTTTTGGATAATATTAGCATCATGCCATAAAAATACAGAATTATTCATACCCAATATAGGCTTAAATCCTACTAGAACAGGAATACTTGAAGTACTTACCGAGATGGGGGCTAACATAAATATATCAAATCAAAAAACCGAATTAGGGGAACCAAGAGGAGACTTAACTGTAAAATCTAGTAATCTTACTGGCATCACTATTGAAGGAAGTATAATCCCAAAAATTATTGATGAAATACCAATACTTTCATTAGCTGCATGTTTTGCTTCAGGGAAAACTGTTATTAAAGATGCACAAGAATTAAGAGTAAAAGAATCTGACAGGATAAAAGCTACAGTTCAAGGATTACTTAAATTAGGTGCAGATATTTCAGAAACAAAAGATGGAATGATAATCAAAAACAGTCCCAACCTAAAAGGATCAGAGGTAAGTAGCCATGGAGATCATAGGATTGCAATGATGCTTGGAATTTCTGGGTTATTAACAGAAGGGCAAACCACAATCACAAATGCCGAGGCTGCTAATATTTCTTATCCTAATTTCTGGGATCAAATTGATAATTTTTAATATTATATTGATATGAATAAAAAAAATACAATATTTCTTATATCAGGACCTTCTGGTGTTGGGAAAGACACTGTAATAAAAATCTTAAATGAATCTCATTCACATATAAAAAATATTGTAACTATTACAACAAGGAAAATAAGAGTAAATGAAATTAATAATAAAGACTATATTTTTGTAAATAAAAAAGAATTTGCGAATTTAGTAAAAAGAAATAAATTAATTGAATGGTCAGAGGTTTATGGAAATTTTTATGGAGTACCCAAAGATCAAATTGATAATAATTTGAAAAATCAAAATAAAATAATTATTAAAACTGATATACAGGGCGTCAAAAAATTGAAAGAGAAATTCATAAATGCAACAACAATTTTTATTATGCCACCTGATATAAGAACATTGTTAAACAGATTGAAATCTAGGAAAACAGATTCTGTGGAAGATATAACAAAACGATCTGATATAGCAATGGAGGAAATAAAAGAAAAAAAAATTTTTGATCACATAATTATCAATAAAGATGGAGATTTAATTAATACTATCAATCAAATAAAGGAAATTATTTTAAATTAATTTCCTTTGATATTATTTAACAAAACCTTTGTTTCTTTCAATCCAATTTCATAGACAAGATCTAATGGTAAAGACATATAATTAGCATAATTATATTTTCTTTTAATATTTTTCTTTAATTCTCTCACATTGCTAACAACAAGAAATTCTTCAAGTATATTATCAGTAATCAATTTTGGCATTTGATCCCATTTACCCTCCACAGACATTCTGTAAAGTTTATCAGCAATTCCTTCCCAATTATGAATTTCCATTACTTTTCTATAACTTTTTGTTGAGGCATAAAATGCAATCTGAGATCTTTTCTGTTCAATTTCTTTCTGGATTTTCTTATCATCATTACTAACAATTAAAAAACCACCAGTCGTTATCATAAAATCATTTTTCAAATTATTATATTTTTTACCTTTGATAATTTCTGGCAATAATATTTTTTGTATATATTTTTTTGTACTAAATCCATGCAATATCACGCCATCAGAAATATCTCCGGACAAAGAAGCCATTTTAGTATTTACTGCTGCTAAACAAATTTTTGGGAAATCAAAATTGATTGGACCAGGATTAAAAAAAGGAGTCATAAGATTAATTTTGTAATATTCCCCATTAACATTTAACTCTTTCCCGTTTTGCCAACATTCCCATATCTGGTTAATACATGAAATGAGTTCTTTCATTCTCTTAATAGGGGGGTGCCATTCAGAAGAAAATCTTCTAACAACATGTCCTCTGACCTGGCTGCCTAGCCCCATGTATAACCTTCCGTGAGACATTCTTTGTAAATCCCATGCAATATATGCTAAATCCATTGGGCTTCTTACAAATGCAAGAGCAATTGAAGATAATAAATCTAATTTACTAGTAGCCTCAGAAGCAATAGATAATGGTAAAAAGGGATTGGATGTTGTTTCATGAGAAGTGACAAAATCAAACCCCAATGACTCAAATAATTTACTTCTACTACTTATTTTTCCTGGCAATATAATTTCATCGTTATTTCCACTTAACGATAAATTTATATCAGAAATTTTTATACCTATTTTCATAAAATTATATATAGTGATATAAAGATATTAAATTCTATTATAAAATTAAATTATGAACTATAAAAACATCAAAACATCAATAAATAACCAACTATTGGAAATTTATATAAATCGTCCAGACAAAATGAATGCAATAAATCCTGAAACTAGCATGGAACTTAAAAATATTTTTGAACAATTTAAATCAAATAACAAATTAAAAGTTGCAATTTTATCTGGGTCAGGAGAAAAAGCTTTCTCCGCTGGAAATGATTTGAAACATATCAGATCAGATTCTGATCCAAAAGTACCATTTGGAGGAATTACTTCGGACTACATATGTTACAAACCTATAATTGCAGCAATAAATGGATTTGCTTTGGGGGGAGGTTTGGAAATTGCACTTTCATGCGATATATTAATTGCTTCAGACAAATCGACTTTTGGATTTCCTGAACCAAAGGTCGGATTATTTGCAGGAGCAGGAGGGGCAGCCAAACTTGCAAAACTTATTCCACAAAAACTTGCATTAAGTCTTTTGTTAACCGGGAAATTAATAAATAGCACAGAAGCTAAAAGTATTGGTTTAATTAGTGAAATATTGCCCGGCAAAAATATTCTGCATAGAGCAAGAGAAATTGCTAATGAAATTCTAAAATGCTCACCTCTTGCTATTTCGGCAACAAAACAAATCATTTACAATGAATATTCTACCGAATACAATCCTGATGATATTGAGAAAAAATACTCAGAAGTTATCAAACTCAGAGATAGTAACCACTTTAATATTGGCAAAACAGCATTTGCTAACAAAGAAGACCCTGTCTGGGATTAATTCATAATTCAATTAAAAATTTAAGTCATGAAAGAAATTAATATAATTCCAAAAAAGTATTCTATTGAAATAAAACCCGATAATAGTAATCATAATTTCGATGGTTTGATATATATAAATTTTGATACCAAAAATGAATTAAATGAACTAATTCTTGATAGTGTGAAACTTAAAATTATAAAATGTGAGTTGATCACAGAAAATAATGAATTAAATTTATCAGATTTTCATACTACCGATTCAAATCTGATAATAAATCACAAAATGTCAAATAATACTTCAGGAACTTTAAAAATTCATTACACAGGAAAAATATCCAACGATTTAAAAGGTTTATATTTAAGTTCATATAATTCAAATAATAAAAAAGAAATTTTATTAAGTACACAATTTGAACCTACAGATGCCAGGAAAGTAATTCCATGCGTTGATCACCCAAATTACAAAGCAATTTTTTCATTGAAATTAATTATCCCAACTGAATTAAATGCAATATCCAATATGCCAGTAATAAATGAGAAAACCATTTCTAAATCTTTAAAGGAAATTGAATTTTCAGAATCTCCAATTATGTCTACTTACCTATTATTCTTTGCTATCGGAAAAATATCTTCAAAAGAAATAAAAACTAAACAAGGGGTATTGATAAGAGTATGGGCAACAGATAACAAAGAAATATTTAGTGATTTTGCTCTTGAAACATCTGTTAAATTACTAAATTATTTCGAATCATATTTCGGAGTAAAATACCCATTGCCAAAATTAGATCATATAGCAATACCTGATTTTGCTGCAGGTGCTATGGAAAATTGGGGTTGTATTAGTTACAGAGAAAATGCCTTGTTAGTAGACCCAGGCAACAGTTCATTGCAAACGAAACAACTAGTAGCAGCAATAATCGCTCATGAAATGGCTCATATGTGGTTTGGGGATCTTGTAACTATGAGTTGGTGGAATGATTTATGGTTAAATGAAAGTTTTGCTTCATGGATGGGAGATAAAGCTATAAGTAATATTTATCCCGAGTGGGATGTTTGGACAAAATTTATTCTTGATGACACAAATCGTGCATTTGAATTAGATGCATTAGATAATAGTCACCCAATTGAACAAGCTGTAGATAATCCAGATGAAATTGGGCAACTGTTTGATGCAATAAGTTACAGTAAAGGAGCATCTCTTATTAGAATGCTAGAAAATTATCTAGGTGAATCAACTTTCCAAAAAGGAATACAAATATACATAAAAACACATGCCTATAAAAATACAACCACTGATGACCTATGGAATGCTCTTAGTATAAATTCAGATACAAATGTTAAAAATTTAATGGATAACTGGACAAAGAAGACTGGATTTCCGTTAATAGAATTAAATAAGAATGACAACAATGAATATGAGTTAAATCAATCTAAGTTTTCATTTAATGAGAATGTTGAAAATCAATCTGATTGGATAATTCCAATAAAATATTATTCTAAAACTAATAACGAGAAAATTGAAAATTCAAAATTGATTTCAAATAAATCTAACAAAATAAATGCAATCAGCAAAAAGTGTACAGATATAACCATTTTTAATGAAAATTCTGCAGGTTTTTACAAAATAATATATCCTATAAATTTACTAAAAAACCTCATAAGTAAAATAAAAGCAAATATAAATACAATCCCCAGTGAAGAACGACTAGGATTGCTATCCGATGCTTATATACTGCTTAAAGCTAATAAAATATCTCCAAAATATTATCTGAATTTACTCACAGCATTTGTGACCGAAAACAATCCATATATATGGAAATATTTATGTAGCAGTATAAGATCAATTGATTTAAAGCTTCATGAAACTATTATTTATAAAAATTATTTTTCATATATATCTAGATTTTTAAATAATATTTACTTAGAACGTTTGGGGACTAATTCAGAAATAAGTTGGAGTTTTGAGAATACATCTTCAGAAACAGAACAATTAATGAAAGCAACATTATTAGAAAATTTAAGCTATTACCAAAATAAAGACATAATAAAAAAAGCAAAAACTATATTTGATAATTATCATTCTGGAAATAAAGAAAAAATCCATCCAAATCTTAAAAAACCTCTTTTCTTAGCTATTGCTTATGAAGGGCAAAGTTCAAATTTTGATAAAATATGGAAATTATACCTTGAATCAGATTCCCAAGAAGAAAAATCACTTTATTTAGGAAGTTTAACTCAATTTAATAATACAGATAAAATTTCCTTTTTACTCAGTCAAGTTTTAACAAATAATATCAGAAAACATGATATTGCTTCAGTTATGCTTGGAATTGCTAATAATAAAATAGGGCACGAATTATCATGGAATTTTTTGAAAGAAAATTGGAATAAAATTATAGAACTTTGTGGTGACGGATTTCAGGTGAATTACGTAGTAACACTTCCATCAAGATTTCAAACGAATAATTCATACCAAGAAGTAAGCAATTTTTATAAAGAAAATTCATTACCAGCAGCTTCTATGTCTATTCAACAAACATTAGAAAGAATAGAAAACAATATATCATGGATAAATACTAATATAGAAAATTTTAAAAAATCTTTATAATTTTCAAGCTAATATAGTATAATTATCATCTATACTCAAAAAAATATAAAGGCTAACAAAATGGTTTTTATTAGTAGAATAAAAAATAAAAATAATTTAAGAATTATATTCATATCTCTTCTTTCTTTAATGATAGTAGCTTGTAGCCCTTCTTTAGCTAATGAAAGTTATGGACAAAAAGGAGCTACCGGAAAAGTAGACTTACTCAATCCCGGAGACACATTATCATCAAAAGGGTATGGAGAAACAGATACAAGAGGAGTTCAAGTGAAAAAATCACAATCATATGACGCACCCCCACCAATGTTTATAGACACAGATAAAGAATTTTATTATGCAAAAATCGAGTTAGAAAAAGGTGGAACTATACTTTTAGAATTATATAGCAACAAAGTACCTAAAACAGTTAATAATTTTGTTTTCCTTGCGAATAATGGATTTTATGATGGAGTAACATTTCATAGAGTAATACCAGATTTTATGGCACAAACAGGTGATCCAACAGGTACCGGAACAGGTGGCCCTGGTTATCAGTTTGACAACGAATTCCATCCTGATTTAAGTCATAATGTAAAAGGAATTGTATCTATGGCTAATGCAGGAATACAGAATGGTAAAGGAACTAATGGAAGTCAATTTTTCATTACTTATGTGCCAACTGAATTTTTAGACGGATTCAATCCTGATGGAACTGAAAAAGATTGTAAATTTGACTCTTGTCATTCTGTTTTTGGAAAAGTAATTGATGGTTTAGATACTCTTGATAACATCTCTCTAAGAGATCCTGGTTCAGCGACCCAACCTGGAGATGTAATTAAAACTATTACCGTGCAAAAACACAATACTCCTTAATTACAGTTTGTTATCACTATAAAGTAATAAGTTACCTGAAATACCTAACCATGCTTTGTTAAATATTTCTTTTTCTTTAATCAATGGTTGGTTATTAATTCTTAGTGATTTCCCTGTATAGTTATGAATAATCATATAATCTTGCATATACTCAAAAAGTAATCCGTTAAATAAATCATTATCAAATTCTTCACCTTTAATTTTGTTTCTATTCAATATTTTATTTTGAAGAGATCGTGATATTGAATTCATATCAATAACCAGATTATTTTTATCATCATATATATAGCCTCTTATGCTTACTCTACGGGAATAATTTATCATTAGTATTATTCCAATTATTAATATTAATATAATTATAACTGCTGCTATAGAAGATAAAATTATTACAAAATTAGACTGTTCATCAATTTTATCTTGAATTGCATCTGCAGGTTTTTTTGGGTCTTCTTTTATAATAATTTTTTCTATAATTGGTTCTGGAATCGTGGTAATCACCATAGAATTTGCATATATCACATATTTTTTATTTTTGTACATGGAATCTA